>Ga0209390_10000273_pt1 | contig 97019 bp, 73 predicted proteins | sample BON01_FD_187212 | JGI IMG/M metagenome (GOLD analysis project Ga0209390, IMG submission 187212) | Freshwater microbial communities from Lake Bonney liftoff mats and glacier meltwater in Antarctica - BON-01 (SPAdes) (version 2) | ecosystem: Environmental > Aquatic > Freshwater > Ice > Glacier... | reverse complement strand
TAGCTTTAACCTAGTCCTTTCTTCCTTCGCGAGTTGCCTTGTCATCACGAAAACCATGGTTCGCTTTCCCGGTTCCCCTCTAGTCACTCGGCCGCTTGCTTGCTGACTTCACTTTCAATTACACCCCACTGGACGAGGCTCGAAAGACGGGTCTTGCCATTTGAGACACGCGGTCTAGTTTAAAACCCTTGGGCCGGAAACTAGTGTCAGACTTTGTAGTTAGTAATCCGAATTCAACACAGCGTAAAAATTCTGGATAACTAGATGACGTCATGTCGTGAATTCCATATTTTCGATGACACTACCCTCCCCTTACCCTGCTATTCCCCCACTGAGAAAAGACTGAGTATGTAACCTTCAGAATGGGGCCAATCCTAACGACGGCTCAGCACCAAGACGGGCCGTCCTTTCTCGTCTCCCCATCCGCCCAATTAATCAATGTAGGGTCGTTGCTTAACCTCCTTGCCTCCTCCGTGCTCTTTGTCACTCCGCTCGCTTCTTCTGTTAATTAAGAAAATTATGGTCAAAATACCCGAATTACCCGCTAACACCTTCTTTGTTGAAGTGTCTGGATCTGGCCTTCCCGAAGTTGATGGTCTCTTCGTTCCTTCAACAGCGCCTCCCGCCAAATCTGAATCGGGGACCGTATCAAGTCTCGGTTACTGGAACGGCAAGATGGCGTGGGACCGTGCCGATGGCAAAGCGACCAGAAGCCCTGCTCTCTCATTCTCCAACAGCTACACCTCCTGGAGAATCTCCCGTCTCGATGGTCATCTCGCCTACGAGATCACCTGCGAAGACAAGATGCCACCTACTGACAGAAAATGGAGCGTCTACAAAAACGGGGGCGCGCCTGCCCCTAAGGTCGTCCTCCAACACTACGACCCGAGACGGCCTTGTCCCAAGCCCAACGTCGTTTTCGTTCTCGGAGGACCCGGCACGGGAAAAGGAACGATGTGCGAACTTGCCGAGGTTCAACTCGGCTGGACTCACCTATCCACGGGAGCGCTACTGCGCGCTGAGCGTCAGGCTGGAGGGCCGGACGCCGCCATCATCGAAGAGTTCATTAATGCCGGAAAGTTGGTGCCCAACGAAATCACCGTGGCGCTGCTCAAACACGCGATGGAGAGGGCCATCAGAAAGACGGGCAGGAAAAACTTTCTGGTTGATGGATTCCCCCGTTCCCTAGCCAATTTGGAAGCATGGTATAAGATCTTCGGCCGGGAAGTTGAACTTCCCAAAATGCTCTACTTTGTGTGCCCCTACGCTGTTCTTAAGCAGCGCATCTTGGGCCGGGCCAAATGGTCGGGCAGGAGCGACGACAATATTGAGAGCGTGAAGCTGCGATTCGACACCTTCGAGGCTGAAACTCTGCCCACCGTTGAGCGCTTCAAGAGCGAGCATAAGTGTATTGAAATCGACACCAGTCAAGACCGTCAGGCCGTCTATGCGCTCGTCGGAAGCAACCTCGCTGAACACACCGATAAAAAACTGGCAGCCCAACCGCTCACCGAGAGAGCTGAAATAATTCTCGGCCTGAGAAAGACGGAAAAAGGGTAAGGCGGAAAAAGGTCAACCCACCCTGTTTACATTTCTGTGCCGAGGCGCTGACCGGACTGCCAAGGATGAAGCACAATTTTATCAAACAGCAGGGATCGACCCTCTCTGATTCCCCCATTCCCGTGCATCCAGTGGAGTCTCTCATTCCCATGCCCCCATAACTGTTTTAAGTTTAGCGCAAACTCCCCCGCGAAATCCTCAGAAGAATGAGTGGTCTCTTTTCCGTCAGATTAATTCCCTCCAACCCACCTGCCTCCCAACATAAACTCCCTCCTCCGTGCGTAATCGGTAGACAGAGCCTGTCGTATCCATGTCATACCATTCACTCCGTTCATAGACGTGGTTAAAAACAACCCTGCCGCCCAGTCCAATCCTTCGCAGCCAATCCCATGAACCTCTGCAAACTCCTCGCCACTTTCGCAATCACCGCGATCACCACACAAGCCGCCACCCTCACCTTCGTCGGCCAACCGTCCCTCGCCGACATCTACGCGGACAGTTTCCGCATCGGCGTTGCCCTCAACGCGAATGAAATTCGCGGCACCAATCCGCAAGCATCACGCCTCATCGGTGCACATTTTAATGCCCTCACCGCTGAGAACGATATGAAGTGGGAACGCATCCAGCCCGAGGAAGGTGAATTCGATTTCGCCATCAGCGATGCCTTGGTCGAACGCGCCCAATCCCAAGGTGCCTTCATCGTCGGCCACACCCTCCTCTGGCACAGTCAAACCCCCGACTGGGTTTTCCAGGACTCGGCGGGTCAGCCCGCCTCGCGCGCGCTTTTACTCAATCGTCTCCAACATCATATCGAAACGATCGTCGGTCGCTACAAGGGACGCATCCAAGGCTGGGACGTCGTCAATGAAGCCCTCAACGAGGACGGCACTTGGCGCGACTCACCTTGGTATCAAATTATCGGTGACGACTACATCGCCAAGGCTTTCGAATACGCCCACGCCGCTGATCCCGCCGCCGCGCTTTACTACAACGATTACAATCTCTACAAAGCCCCCAAACGCGAAGCCGCGATCAAACTCATCAAGCGTCTCCAATCGAAGGGCATCCCCGTCGGAGGTATTGGTATTCAAGGGCACTACGGCATCGGTTATCCTCCTCTCGATGAACTCGAAGCCAGCATCGTCGCCTTCGGTAAACTCGGCATCCCGGTGATGTTCACCGAACTCGACATCTCGGTTCTCCCTTTTCCCCGCCAAGGCCAAATGGGGGCCGACATTTCACAAAACTTCGAGCTTCAAGCGGAACTCAATCCTTACGTCGATGGCCTCGACGATGAAACCTCACAAGCCCTCGCCGACAGCTATGTCGCCTTGTTCACGATGTTCCTCAAACACCGCGACCTCATCAATCGTGTGACCCTCTGGAACCTCACCGATGCCAGCACCTGGCGCAACAACTGGCCCATGCGAGGCCGCACCGATTACCCCGTCCTCTTCGATCGTGCCAACGACCCCAAACAGGCCTACCGCGCCTTGGTCGAACTAAAGCTCAAATACAACCGCGAGTAGCACATTCCGCCCGCGCCCGCTACGATTCCTTGAGGGTCGGGCTCTATGGGCGAAATGACGAAACATGCCGAACCGTTCCCGGCACTTGGGAACCCAAAAGCTGGGACGTATAAGAGGGCAAACCGAGCACCCACGTTTTCGCTCCTTTCCAACGTGACTACCGACTCGTCCGTTCCCCGTGGCCGCGCTTGAGCCAAATGCCCAAATCGTGGGCGGCCTCCTCGGCTTCTCCATCTGAGCTGCCCCCTGACGCTCTTCCACACTTTTAAACGCAACATCTGGCCCTTTAATCCCGTCTCTCCGGTCGATGAACTTCCGCCATGACCATCCGCTGCGTTATCTTCGACCTCGACGGCACCCTGGTGGATAGCGACGGGCTGTGTAACCAAGCGTTTCTCGATCTGATTCCTGAACTGGATCTCACCCTCGACGAAATGGTCGATCCTTTCCGGAGAAGAAAGCTTGATCGCATCATTCCGGGGATTGAACAAACAGTCGGTCACAAGCTTCCCGTCGACTTCGAAACCCCCTATCGCGCCCGCGTCGCCGAACTGCTCGAAACAAACTTAAAGCCGATGCCCGGCGTGCACCAAATGCTGGCGGCGTTGGATCGCCCTATGTGCATCGCGTCGAGCGGTCCCATGGCAAAGATTCGCCGATCCCCCTCCGTCAGTCAGCTCGCTCCATTCTTCGGATCGCACGTCTTCAGTTCGTTCGATGTCGGCTCGTGGAAACCAGCCCCCGGACTCTTCCTTCACGCGGCCTCGACCATGGGCTTCGCTCCGGAACATTGCGCCGTCGTCGAAGAGAGTCCCCCGGGAATCGAAGCCGCTCTCGCCGCCGGGATGTCCCCGTTTCTTTATGCCCCCACCAACTCGGCTCCGCCCGCACCCAGCGTGGTTCAGTTTAGCGACATGAGCAGTTTACTCGCCCTGCTGGGCATCCAGCTTCCTCCCCCAAATTGGTCTTCGCCGCTTGGCTAAATCATGAGTTCCGCCACGCAAGCGTTCGAATTCTTTATCGGCAGATACGATTCTACCATCGCCGCATCCAGGCGACCAGCGACCGACCTCCTGCGTCAAATCATCCCGTCTGCGCACGGGCTCGTCTACGACAACGACAAAGCTCTCGTTATTGGATTTTCCCCTTCGGCGCAGGGATCTCAAAGAGTCATATCGACCGCCATTTGTCCCCGTTGAGTAACGCTGTTTTTCGCGTTCAGCGCAGGTTTAACCGATGTCGATTTTCTCCCGAAAGGTTCAGGAAACCGTATTCGCCGCATCCGTCGTTTGGATCCCTTGATTTGGCAAACCCCGCCAGTTCTCGACTCATCCACCCAGCCTGCCGATCGGCCCCGAATCCCTTGCTCCCGGGAGTAAAACAAGAACTCCCAATCAGGTCAGTCTCCGCCAAACAATGCCCCCGGCGCCTATCGGTGGAGCAAACCAACTAGCCAACACCTCGTCGCGCAGTCTCAATAAATAGTTTCCGCGCGCCAACCGGACAAGTGCGTAGTCGTCAGACGGAGCCTTTCGCGTCCATGCCATACCATTCACTCCGTTCATCGACGAGGTTAAATCGCCCCCCGCAATTCTCGGCAGCCGCCCCACCCCCTGCTCGACTGCCCCCCAAATATCACCCGCTTCAAGTCTCGGGATTCGATGCGGCCAAGCGCGCTAGGTGACGCCCGAAAGCCTTCATGACCCAAAGGTGAACCAACGCTTGCGTGTGCGCGTAAATCCACCACGGCAACGCCGGCGAAAACCCGAGAATCGAGGCGATTAAACACTTCGTTTCGGGGAAGAGTCTAAATTCAAATCGACCAAGCGGCTCAACCGGACGGGAAAGCCATCCCCCGGAAATATAGAACGCTTTCCTCCGCCGGTTCGTCCGCGTCAGGGGGGTCGGCGTGAGCTCCAGGAGTTTCAACAGACGTCGCCCAATAAAGAATATCAACACCCCATCGTCAGTTCGGATCACGTTTAACAACCCGCCAAAGCGATTCGACAACCAGCTTCCGTATTCGGCTGCGACTCGGGGCGCATCCCACCCAGCCGGCAGCGGCATGCGCTGCACTGAGCGCACCCGCCGCTCTTGGCGGATGGTCCGCTGATCAGACTTCTGGGTCACCCGTCGCGGGTTAGGCAAGGGTCGACCCCGCTCATCAACCGATCTCAGCAAGGAGTTCGCGAATGGAACCAAATTGGGTTTCAACTCATCGAGTAGTTTGTTCTCCGACGCTCGAAGGTTATGGCGCAGACTTTGCTGTAGTGGTGCCACGAGCGTGGTCGGCACCCCACCGAACAAGGCCACCCAATGCTGCGAGAATCGCAATAAATTGAACGGGATATTGATCGCCCACACTCGCTTTTTCAGGACCGCTGCAGTGGCCAAAATCAATTCCCGGTAAGTCATCGGCTCATGACCACCGAGGTCATACGTGCCTCCGGCGAAGGCCGATTTTTTCAAGACTAACTCGAACGCTTCGCAGACGTTATTCACATCAATCGAGTGGGTGGTCGAACCTACCCAGGAAGGGAGGAGCATCACCGGCAATCGACTCACCAAATTCACGAGCATGCAAAACGAAGACCCGCCTGGACCGAAAATCAGCCCGGCCCGCAAGACCGTCACCTTCACCGATCGACTTCTCAACACCGCCTCGACCTCACCGCGACTCTGCAAATGGGGCGACAACGCTTCCCCTGTCGTGGGCATCAATCCACTTAGATAAACCACGTGTTTGAGTCCCGCTGCCTCGGCCGCTCGAATGAAATTATCGGCCAACAACAGATCCGTGTCTTCAAAATCGCCCTGCATCAATCGACTCGAAGGTGCCATGGAGTGCACCAAATAAATCCCGTAATCGCACCCCTGCAGCGCATCGGTCAACTTGGGCAATGAATAGAGATCACACTGCGCCCACTCCATCGCCGCATCTGAGGGGTGATTGGCAATCACGCTGCTACTCCGGGTAAGGGCTCGCAGTCGAAACTGAGGATGTAACGTCTTTCGTAGATGCGCCCCCACAAACCCACTGGCCCCGGTGAGGGCGATCAAAGGCGGATTTAGGGAGCGGGAATCGGGCATAGCGCACTCCGGGGGGAGTAGGTCATCCTACATCGCTTCGCCAATCTGGCCAACTCAGTTTCGCAAGTTTTAACCGCCACCGGAGCAGCTCATCCCCACCCTCCTGGCTTCAGCGCGTTGATTTCGGCCCAGCGGTTTAACTGATCCAATAGCCGACGATTTGCGTCTCCTCCGCGGAACCACCAAAAATTCCGAATTCGGTAAGATTAAGCTCCAATCCCGCGCGAGCGCCGTCTTACATGCTCATCCCCAACCGGCTTAATTCCCCTCGAATTCAGCCGTCACCCCCAATTCATTCATGAAATCTGCTCGTTCGTTTCTCTTCGGCTTCTTTGCTTCGCTCCTTCTTGGTTCAGGAGCAGTCGCGGCTCCCGCCGAAACGAAACTTCCGCGTAACATCCTACTCATTATGGCCGACGACATCGGCGTGGAGGGATTCGGCAGCTACGGCGGCACGGATTACGCCACCCCCCACTTAGATAAACTCGCCGCTGAAGGCATTCGTTTTTCTCACGCTTACTCCCAGCCTCTCTGTACCTCCACCCGCGTGCAGATTATGACCGGTAAATACAATCAGCGCAATTGGGAGGCCTTTGGCATCATGCCCCGAGGCGAGCGCACTTTCGGCCACGTCATGAGTGGACTCGGCTACACCACTCTCATCGCCGGCAAATGGCAGCTCACGTCCTATGATCCGCCCGAATTTCCCGGAGCCGCCCAGCGCCGCGGCACCGGCATGCATCCCCGCGACGCCGGCTTCGACGAGTATATGCTCTTCCACTCCGAGCACACCGAGGACAAGGGCTCCCGTTACGCCAATCCCACCTACCTGCGCAACGATGAGCTCATCACCGAAGAGGGCACCTACGGGGAGGACTCCAGCGCCGACTACATTCTAGATTTCATGACGCGCCACCAAGACGAGCCGATGTTTGTCTACTACCCCATGGCCTTGCCTCACTGGCCCGCCAATCCTACCCCCCACTCGGACGCCTGGGCCGATCCTTCCCGTCGCCTCGAAAACGACCCAGCCTTCTTCCCCGACATGGTGGAATACATGGACACGGTCATCGGTCGCCTCATCGCTGGCGTCGAGAAGCTCGGCCTGCGCGATGACACCCTCATCATTTTCTACTCCGATAACGGCACCGACAAAAAGAACACGTCCCACATGAACGGCGTCGAGATTCCGGGTATGAAGTCCGACCCGGTGCAGGCCGGCGTCCGCGTCCCCCTCATCGCCAGTTGGCCCCACGGCTCCCCGCAAGGTGTCGTCAATCGCGACCTCGTCGACGCCTCCGATTTCCTCCCCACCTTGATCGAACTCGCCGGTCACAACGCGCCCACTCGCTGGCAACTCGACGGCCAAAGTTTTGCCCCCCAATTGCGCGGCCAAAAACACGCCTCTCCTCGCGAGTCTGTTTTTGTCTGGTATGATCCTCGCCCCGGCGATGATAAGGCCCATCTGGATCGCGCCGTCTTCGCCCTCGACTACACCCACAAACTTTATGACGACGGACGTCTCTTCGCCATCGATGATCTGCTTCCGCTCGAGATCGAAATTCCCGCCGCCAAATTCACCGCCGTAGATCGGGCTGCTCACGCCAAACTCTCTGCCGTGATCGAAAACATGATGCAGCCTCCGCTCTCGCCCCGCGTTGCCCAAGAAGTCGACGCCTACGGCAATCCCATTTCCCGCTAATTCCAGCTTAGTCCCCCCCCATTTACATGAAACTAGTCCCCTCAATTAGCGCTCTCACTCTCGCGCTTTCGATCCTTTGTCCGCTTGGGGCAAAATCACTCCTCCCGGGTGAACCCATTCCGCTCGATTCGCTCTCTTCCTTTCAGCCGGCCGGAGAAAACTGGGTAATCGCGTCGAGTATTGGCGGAGATCCTCGTCGCACCAATTCCCTTGTCGCCAACCCCGGCACCGGCATTCTCGTCAACACCGCCCCCGACAAGTCAGGCGATCATCTGATCACCAACTGGGAGCATGGCGACATTGAGCTCTCCTTCGAATTCCTCCTGCCGCCGGAATCTAACTCCGGCATATATCTGATGGGTCGATACGAACTCCAGCTCCTCGACAGCTGGGGCGTCGCAGAACCTGGCGTGCACGATTGCGGTGCCATCTACGAGCGCTGGATCGAAAATGAAAAACGCGGCTACGAAGGCACCGCCCCCCTCGTCAACGCCGCGCGCGCCCCCGGTCTCTGGCAGACCATGCGCATCCTTTTTCAAGCACCTCGCTTCGATAAATCCGGCCATAAGACCTCCCACGCCAAATTCCTCGAGGTCGAACACAACGGTTTCCTCATTCACAAAAACGTCGAAGTCACCGGACCCACTCGCGGCGCCAACTGGCCGGAAGACGCCGCCTCCGGCCCCATCCTCATTCAGGGTAACCACGGCCCCATCGCCTTCCGTAACCTGATCAAACGCCCTTTCAATTTCGATACTCAGGTGACCCTGCAAGACGTCACAAGCCAAGTGCAGCGTCGCAAAAATGTCGCCGTCACCCAGAACGAAGCCGAAGCGCCCACCGAAGATCTCCCGTCGACCGTCGCGGCCAACATTGATCCCGGCGATCTCGGCGAAAGCACCAATTTCACGGTGACCTACACCGGCAAGATCAATATCCCCAACTCCGGCACCTACGCTTTCGACGCCGACTCCCGTGGCACCGTCCAACTTCAGGTTGGCGGCCAACCCGCCCTCGTCCCGATCAACCCCGGCGTGCGCTTTATCCCCATCGATCTCCCCGCCGGCCTCCACGACTTCAAACTCGAATACGCTCATGGCCGCTGGCAAAAACCCCAACTCGCCTTGTTCGTTGAGGGCCCCCGCATTGCTCGTCATATCGTCGAAACCGCCGAGTCGAAAGAACGCCGGCGTGCGAAAGTCAAAGCACTCACCGCGGCCATGGCCGACGAAGAAAAACCTGTCGCCAAACCCCAGAAAAAGGAGGTCACCGAGATCGTCGTATCGCCTCCAGCCGACGGGATTCGCCTGCAACGAGGCTTCACCCCGTTCGATCCCCGCAAACGCCTCTACTCGATCTCGGTCGGATCATCGACCGGCGTGCATTACGCCTACGATTTCGACACCGCCACCATCCTCCGCACCTGGAATGGCCCCTTCCTCGATCTGTTCGAATTCTGGGATGGCCGCGCGCAAAATCAACTCACCAAGCCCATCGGCCCTGCGTTGACCTTCCACGACAACCCCACCGTCGCCCTCCTCGAAAGTGGCGAACACGACTGGCCCACCGAGACCGATGCCATGTGGTCCTCCGAGGGCTACACCCTCGACGCGCAGGGTAATCCCACCTTCTTCTCCCGCCTTTCCGACATCGGAATCGAAGACAAGATCGTGGCGGCATCATCACCCCGCCGCCTCGACCGTCACTTAACCCTCCGCGGTGATCACACCTCCTGGATGACCGCCATACTCCTCGCGGAAGCCTCCACCATCACCCCCGAGGCGAACGGACGTAGCTACATCATCGGCGACCGCGCCTACTACCTTGATATCCCCGCCGACAACAACCTCGAGCCCTTCATCCGCCGCATCAATGGCCGCGATCAACTCGTCCTCTTTCCGCCCAAATCCGGCAAGGATGTGCACCTCACTTACTCTCTCGTCTGGTAACCCTTCGTTATGAAGCACCCATTTTCCCTCTCCCTCTGCCTGAGCGCCGCCTTCGCGGTATCCACCCTCGCCCAGAATCCTTCCGCCGAAGAACGCTTTGCCCTCCCGTCCGATGAGTTGGTGAAGCTCGAAAACCTTTATTGGGAGCGCACCCCCATCCCGATTCCGGACGACATCATCCTCGAGTCTAGCGGGATTCTCGCTCTGCCAAATAAGGAGCTGCTGGTCACCACCCGTCGGGGTGAGATCTGGCACATCGCCGGAGCCTACGATCCAATTCCAAACCCGAAATTCACGCTCTTCGCCTCCGGTCTCCACGAGCCTTTGGGCATCATCGCCGCCCCCACCGGCGGCTACTATGTCGCGCAACGGCCCGAGGTCACTCACATCCGCGACACCGACGGCGACGGCCGGGCCGATTCCTTCAAAACGCTCGCCCGCATTCCCATTTCCGGCAGCTACCACGAATACGCCTTTGGACCAAAACTCGCCCCCAACGGCAACCTCCGCGTCACCCTCAATGTCGCCTTCGGCGCCGCCACCCAATCTCCCGTGCCTTGGCGCGGCTGGATGATCGAGATCACCCCCGATGGACAAATTATTCCCATCGCCGCCGGTCTCCGTTCCCCCGCGGGATTCACGGTGACATCCCAAGGCGTCTGGCTCGCCGCCGAGAATCAAGGCGAGTGGGTCGGATCCGGCCGTATCACCCAAATCGATCCCGGTGATTTCATCGGGCACGTCGCCTCTCTTGCGTGGAGCCGCGAACCGGGTTCCACCGTATCCCTGCGCCCCGGCGACATTCCCGACAGCGCCGATCCGATGCACGAAGTCGCCAAGCGTATCCCCGGGATCAAGCCCCCCGCTGTTTGGTTACCCCACACCATCCAAGGCATTTCCACCGCCGGCCTAATCGAGGATCTCACCGGCGGAGAGTTTGGTCCGTTTGCCGGCCAGTTCTACATCAGCGATCAGGGTCAAAGTAAGATCGTTCGTATGTCCATGGAGCAGGTCAAAGGCGTCTGGCAAGGCGCCAGCTACAACTTCCGCGAAGGTTTCGAGTGCGGCATCATCCGTCTCACCATGGGCGAAGACGCCACCCTCTGGGTCGGTGAAACTAATCGTGGCTGGGGCAGCGTCGGCCCTAAGGAACAGGGACTCGAACGCCTCACTTGGACCGGCAAAATGCCCTTCGAAATTCAAGAAGTAAAAGCGCGCAGCGACGGTTTCCTGCTCAGCTTCACCCAGCCGGTCGATCCGGTGATCGCGGCCGATCCCGCTACCTATCAGATCACCAGCTTCACCTATAAATACCACCAGACCTACGGCAGTCCCCCCATCAATTTGGAGCCCCACCAAGTCGCCAAAGTTGAAGTGGCCGCCGACGGGCTCAGCGTCCGCATCGCCCTGCCCAAATTGCGCGAGGGTTACATCCATGAGATTAAAGCGCCCGGACTCCTCAGCGCGAAATCCGGCACCACGCTCCTGCACGACACGTCCTACTACACCTTGAATCGGATTCCTTTCGGTGAGCGAATTATTCCCCTCGCGGCAAAGGAAACATCCCTGGCGCATCGACACGACGCGGGCGCTGCTTCCTCCGCGTCGACGAGCGCGAAAAACCAGACCACGGCCCCCACCAATTGGAACGGTAAGAAAGCTGATCAATCCATCACCCTCGGCACCGAGCCTGGCTTGAAATTTGATCAAGCGCTCCTCACCGCCAAGGCCGGCTCGCGGGTCCAACTCACCTTCAACAACGTCGACGACATGATGCACAACTTCGTGCTCACGACTCCCGGCACTGGTCAGACTGTCGGAGCCGCCGCCATGCAAATGGGCGTCTCCGGTGAAGCACTCAGTTTCGTGCCCGATTCCCCCGCTGTCATCGCCCACACGACCATCCTCCAACCGGAAAGCTCCCAGACGATCTACTTCACCGTCCCCCCCATACCCGGCGACTACGACTTTGTCTGCACCTTTCCCGGCCACTCCATGCTCATGAAAGGTATCCTCCGCGTCACGAAGTAGTTATCCGCCCAACTCGCTCTCCCCGTGGGTCGGGCTTTACGCCCGACACCGTTGCCCTCCAGCATAAAAAACTACTCCAATGCGCCATCCCTTCGGTGCGTAGTCGTTAGGCGAAGCCACTAGTGTCCATTTGTTCTTCAATCGCCCATTTCAGGCACCCATTTCATCACCCCTGCGGGGCGCGCCGTTCCGGCGCACCATCTCCGCGCTCTCGCGCTCCGTGTGGTTTAAACCCCTGCCTCTCAGTTATTCTCTCCCCGTAACCCAACCATGAAGACCCCTCTCGTCCTCTCCTTCCTCCTCGCGCTCATCAGCGTCGTCGCCACCGCCGCCGATCGCCCCAACATCATTTGGATCGTCTCCGAGGATAACGGTGCCACGCACTTGCGCCTGTATAACCCGCAAGGCGCCCCAACGCCGAATATCGAAGCCCTCGCCGCCGACGGCATCGTCTTCAACCACGCGTTCTCCAACGCCCCCGTGTGCTCCGTCGCCCGCTCCACCCTCATCACGAGCAGCTACGCGCCTCGCCTCGGGGTTCAATTCCACCGCCGTTCCGCCCTGGTGCCATTGCCGACTCACCATCGCATGTTCCCGGCCTACCTGCGCGATGCCGGCTACCATACCACCAATAACAGCAAAGAAGACTACAACGCCTTCAAAGCGGACGACGTCTGGGACGCCTCCTCCAACAAAGCGTCCTACCGTAGTCGCGCCCCCGGCCAGCCCTTTTTCCACGTGCAAAATTTCGGCACCACTCACGAGGGGCAGCTTTTCTTCACCGCCGAACAAATGGCGAACGAGCCGACCAAAACCGACCCCGCTTCGGTGCGGGTCCCTGACTACCTCCCCGATACTCCACTCTTCCGCTACACCGTCGCCCGCTACCTCGATTTGCACATGAAGATGGATGCCGAGGTCGGCAAATTCCTTGCCCAACTGGAAGCCGACGGACTCCTCGATGACACCATCGTTTTCTACTACGGCGATCACGGTGGTATCATGCCCCGGAGCAAAGGTTACGCTTACGAATCAGGTTTACACGTGCCTCTGGTCATCAACGTGCCCGCCAAATGGCAACATCTCGTGCACCGCGAACCCGGCACCCGGGAAGACGGTTTTGTGAGCTTCGTGGACTTCGGGGCGACCGTGCTTAACCTCGCCGGCGTCGAGGTTCCCGCCTCCTTCGACGGACGTCCGTTCCTCGGCCCCGGTGTCACCGCCGCCGAAGTCGCCTCTCGTCAAGAGGTCATCGGTTACGCCGATCGCTTCGATGAAAAAGCCGACCTCGTGCGCACCCTTCGTCGCGGCAACTTCAAATATATGCGCAGCTACCAACCCTTCACGGTCGATATGCTGCACAACGAATACCGCTACCGACAACTCGCCTATCGCGAATGGCGACGCCTCTACCAAGCCGGCGAATTAAACGCCACCCAAGGCCAATTCTTTGAGCCCCGCGCCCCGGAAGCGCTTTACGATCTTTCGGTCGATCCCGACGAAGTAAACAACCTCGCCGCCGATCCCATCTACGCCGCCATCACCGCCGATCTTCGGACCAGCCTCGCGAACCGGCTCAAAGCACTCCCCGACCTGAGCTTTTACCCGGAAAGCGTGATCACCACTCGAGCAATCAACGATCCCACGTTGTTCGGCCAAAAGCACCGGGCCCAAATCGCACGTCTGATCGATATTGCCGATATCGCTTTACTGCCCTTCGACGAGGCCGTGCCTCACCTCGCCGAAGCCCTCGCCTCCGCTGACGCCATGGACCGCTATTGGGCTCTGATGGTTTGTAGTTCATTCGGTGAGCAAGCCGCCCAATTCATGCCGCGTGCCCGCCATCTCGCGCTCGAAGACGACACCCGTCACGTCCGTGTCCGCGCCGCCGAATTCCTCGGCATCATTCATGCCATGGACCCCGTCCCTCTCCTCCAAGCCGAACTCGCTGAGTCCACCGATTCCGTCGAGACCCTATCGATTCTCAACACCGTGGTCCTCCTCCGCGATCACTACGGCTACAAGTTCAAGGTTACCCTCCGCACCATCGGGAATCCCTATAACGAGATCACCAATCGGCTGAACTACCTGGAGAACTAATCTCCCCTTCGCTCCCCTTTGAACTGATTGAGCCCCCCTCCGCGATGCGGCGGGTCCGCCGTGCCCCCAACCCCTTCTTTTTACCCCATGCAGTCGATAATCCGTCCCCTCCTCGCCGGGATGGCCCTATCCGGTCTGCTGTCCGCCGTCGCCGCCACCCATCTCACCGGCGGCGAACAAATCATCGTCCCGCCTGGTGCATTCGTCACGGGCACGATTCTCCGCCAAGACAACGTCACCCTGCAGCTCCCTCAGGGGGCCCGACTCCTCGGTAGTGCCAACCCACTCGACTACCTTTACCTCGCCCCCTTTGGGGATGCCACGGGCCAAACCCGCGGCAAGTGCCTCATCCGGCGCGGTCGATGCATCAAATATCGCCATCACCGGCCAAGGCACGATCGACGGACGCAGGGGTAACCTATCACCCTCCCTGGTGGCGGCCTTCTGGTCGACGCCATCCGCGAAGTCGCAGCAACGGTCAACAGCTACCCCGGATTCAGGGTCTTCGGCCCCTTACCGGCCTACGGCGCTATGCCCGTCACATCACGAATCTCATGACCGCCAATGTGCGTTTCGAAATCACCCCTCCCGACGCCCGCCCCGAACGCCGCTACGAGAATACCTCCGCTCGCGAGTCTTACCCGTAATCATTCTAAGAGGAGGCGCGTCCATCCATCCCGGATTGTCGCCCGGGTGGGCCGCGCCTCAGGAAAAGTAGCGGTAACTTTCCGAATTTCAGTGTCAGATCAGAAAAGAAGCAGCTACGCTTTGCTCCGAATGATTCGTTCTGCCCCGCGTCACCTTCCGTTCAGCCCCCCCCACCTCATCGCCCTTCTTTTGAGCTCCCTGCTGGGGGGCTTTACTGCGCTGCCGGCATCAGCAATCGCTCCTGAATTAGCCGCCGAAGATCTGGCCTTTTTTGAAACCAAAATCCGTCCGCTCCTGATCGAAAACTGTTACGAATGTCACTCGGTTGGCGCCGAACGGGTGCGCGGCGGGTTCCTCCTTGATTCGAAACCCGGCCTCCTTCGCGGGGGTGACAGTGGCCTGGCCATCGTTCCGCGTGCCGCCGCCGAAAGTCGCCTGATCAGCATGGTGCGTCACCATCCGGACTTCGAGTCCATGCCGCCCAAGACCAAGCTCAGTGAAACCCAAATCAACGACCTCATAACCTGGATCGATCAAGGGGTCCCTGACCCCCGGCTGCTTGAGCCGGAATACCAAGACCTCAACGAGGGATTCGATCTGGAAACCCGCAAGCATTGGTGGTCGCTCCAACCCGTGACCGATTCGGCCCCCCCGGCGGTTCACGACGAAACCTGGCCCCGCAACGACTACGATAAATTCATCTTGGCTGCACTGGAGGAAAAGAACTGGGCTCCCGCCCCCGACGCCGATCGAGGTTCACTCCTGCGCCGTCTTAGCTTTGATTTGACCGGCCTCCCGCCCTCTCCCGCCGAGCTCGCCGCATTCGTCGACGACCCCTCCCCCGCGGCCTATGTGAACCAGGTCGATCGGCTGCTCGCTTCGCCTCACTTCGGCGAGAAATGGGCCCGCCACTGGATGGACGTCACCCGCTACGCCGAGACCAAGGCCTTCGAGGCCGATTACACCATGCCGTTTGTGTATCGGTATCGCGACTACCTCATTCGCGCCTTCAACGCCGACGTCCCTTACAACCAATTCATCCTTGAAGCGCTCGCCGGTGATTTGCTCGAACATCCCCGCCGCGATTCGCAAACCGGCGAGAACGAATCAATCAAGGGCCCCGGCTTCCTTTTCCTCAGCGATGGCCAGCACGGCCCCCCGGATATTCATGAGGATGAAGCTCGGATTTTCGATCGCACCATCGATGTCACCACCAAAGCCTTTCTCGGCTCAACCGTCGCCTGCGCCCGTTGTCATGATCACAAATTCGACGCCATCACCACGGCCGATTACTACTCCCTCTACGGCATCCTGCGCAGCTCCCGGTTGACCTACGCCAACACGGCAAATCCCGATCAACAACCGTCACTCGTGGCCGGAATCGAACGCGCCCGCCAACAGCTCGAACCCCTCATCTACGACGCGATCAAACCCCACATTGATTCCGCCGCCGCCTACATTGCCGCCCGCGACGCCTTCCTTGCCACCGGAAAATTGCCGGCCGCCCTGAAAGCACTTCGCGCGGAGTATCCGGCCCAGCTCAATAAATCGGATCGAACCGAGCATGAGGAAAAGCACGATGCGCTGATTGACGAAATCGTCACCAACGCCACCCCCGACCACCTCGATCCCTTCATTTTCCGCAACTGGGTCAACCTCGCCCTCACGTCCGATCAGAAAATACGCTGGCCAGAGTTAGCCGTATTCCAACAATCCGGGCCGCAACCCCCGGCAAATCCGAAGCCCGCGGCCGGTGATCTAAGCCCCGCCTTTCAGGCCCTGACCTCCTCCCTCCGCCGGTGGCATAAAGAGGGTCCGGCTTTCGAAATCGCGCCGGATACAGGTCGACTTTTGATCAGCCAAACCGGCGAACAAACCGTCTTGGGGCTCACGGACGGTGACGTAATTGCCGGACACCACGGCGGGCGCATGAGCGGCGCGATTCGGTCGCCCGATTTCATTCTTGATGGCAAACCCGTCCATCTGCAGGCCAAAGGCCGGTTCGCCACCTTGCGTCTGATCGTGCGTAACTACGAACTCGCCGGTCATGGGCCCACCACTGCGATTCTAAATTACACCGTCGCAGGGAACCATTGGCAGGACGTCGCCATTAAAACCGACTTATGGAAGGGCCAGCCCGCCTACTTGGAGATCGTGCAACACGGATTACTCACGCGATCCCGCAATCCCCGCGACCCCCAATCGGACTTCGATGAAAACGCCTACGTCGCCGTGCGATTTTACGACGGACCCGATTGGCAAAACTGGTGGCAATCGTCCGCGCCCACCCAACGTCTGCAGCAGGTCTGGCAAAAAGGTCGCGACGGCCAACTCGATCCCACCGAGACCGCATTAATGTCGGCTTTATTTGGAGCGGGCGTGGTGCGGGCAGACCCGACAACCTCACCTCGACTCGCTACTGCCCTCGCGCAATTTCGCGCCCACGGTGAACAAATCCCGCAACCCGTCTACGTCCGAAGCCTGACCGATGGCGACCCTCGGGACGAACCGGTTTACATCCGCGGAAGTCACAAAAACCTCAGCCGCGAACCCAACCCTCGTAGATTTCTCGATGCCTTCGGGAGTCCGGCCTTTCAGACCTCCGGTAGCGGTCGCATTGAGTGGGCTCTCGCCGTCGCCGAACCGACGAATCCCCTCACCCCTCGCGTCATCGTCAATCGATTGTGGCACCACGTCTTCGGCCAAGGGCTCGTTCCAACCGTCAACGATTTTGGCGTAATGGGAACCGCTCCATCCCACCCAAAGTTACTGGATTTTCTCGCCCAAGATCTTATCCGCCACGATTGGTCGCTGAAGACCCTCATCCGCCGCATGGTGCTGACCCGCACCTACCAGATATCGACGACCCCCAGTGTGGCTTCGTTGGATAAAGACCCGAACAACCGTCTCCTCCAGCACATGCCCATCAAGCGGCTCGACGCCGAAGCCGTGCGCGATCACCTCCTGGCGAGTAGTGGCAGCCTGGACCTTCAAACCTTCGGCCCCAGCGTGCCGGCCTACGTCGACAATCTGCCCGACAGCCGGGCCAAACCTCCCATCAGCGGACCGCTCGATGCCGACAACCGACGCTCCGTCTATCTGGAGCTGCGCCGCAACTTCCTGCCGACCTTCCTGCGCGCGTTCGATCTGCCCAATGGGACCGAGCCCGTCGGCGTGCGCCACGCCACCAATGTCCCTGCCCAATCGCTCGCCCTCCTTAACGATCCCTTCGTGCACCTGCAGGCCAAAAACTGGGCCCAACGCATGATCGCATCCCCCTTGTCCGAGCAGGATCGCATCAACCAACTCCACCTCGTCGCATTCTCCCGACCAGCAACTGACGAAGAATTCACCTGGGCGCGTTCGGTGCTCAAAACCATGGCCGAAGCTTACGGCACCAGTCCCGACTCCCTGGAGGCTTGGTCCGACCTCTGCCACCTCATGTTCAATCGCAAAGAATTCATCTACCTGCTGTAAAAACATCAGCTCACGTTCTCGCCTCGCCGCTTCTCCGTTTCGTTCCCTTTCACAAAACCCAATCCTGCCCCTTCTCTCTGTTTCCTCCTGTTAAACCACGCTGCCCCAGGCTTTGTTCTCTTCGTTACCTACTGTAAAAATTTCTGCCCCTCAGCTCATACCTTCCATCCATGTTTAGCCGTCGTGAATTTCTCCAAAAAAGTGCCATGGGATTCGGCACGCTCGCTCTCTCCGGCGTCATGGAACAGGAGCTCCTCGGCTCGCCCATGCCGCTCTATCCCAAGGTGCCTCACTTCGCGGCTCGCGCCAAACAGGTCATCTTTCTCTACATGGACGGCGGCGTGTCCCAAGTCGACAGCTTCGACCCCAAACCCCTGCTCGCCAAAGAGCACGGTCAGGCCCCAAAATTTTCCGTCGATGCCACCGTCTTCAATGACAACGGCAACCTCCTGAAGAGCCCGTGGGAATTCAACCGCTACGGCGAAAGCGGCCTCCCCGTCAGCGATCTCTTTCCCCACCTCGGCTCCTGCGCCGATGACCTCTGCGTGGTGCGGTCGATGACCGCCTTCTCCCCCAATCACCCCAATGCCAACTACAGTCTCCATAGCGGACACGTGCTCTCGGGTCGCCCCAGCATGGGCGCGTGGGTGTCCTACGGGCTGGGCACGCTCAGCCAAAACCTACCCAGCTACGTCGTCATCCATGGCGGCCAAGTGCCCGCCGGCGGCATGCAGAACTTTGGTAACGGCTTCCTGCCCGCGAATCACCAGGGGTCCATCTTCCTCAACGAACATCCCGTCCTGCAGAATACCTTGCCGCTCGAAAAGTCGGCCGAGATTCAAAAACAAAAACTCCGCTTTCTACACGAAGTGGACGGTAACCTCGAAGCCCGCCTCGCCCACGCCGAAGCCATCGAATCGGCCATCCAAAACTACGAACTTGCCTTCCGCATGCAGATGGAAGTGCCGGACGTGACGGACATCTCCGGCGAGACCGACGCCACTAAAAAGCTCTACGGCCTGGATGCCCCTTACCAAAACACCCGCACCTACGCCGCCCAGTGCCTCATGGCTCGGCGCCTCGTCGAACGGGGCGTGCGCTTCGTCGAGCTTACCATCAATCCCGGCAACGGCGACCGCTGGGATCAACACAGCAACCTGATCGACGGCCACCAAAAGAACGCCGCCGCGGTCGACCAACCCATCGCCGGTTTGATCAAGGATCTCAAATCGCGCGGTATGCTCGACGATACCTTGCTCGTCTTCAGCGGCGAGTTTGGTCGCACCCCCTTCGCCCAAGGCACCAATGGTCGCGACCACAACCCTCAGGGCTTCAGTATGTGGATGGCGGGCGGCGGCATCAAAGGCGGCATGACCTACGGCGCGACCGACGAATACGGCTATCGCGTGATTGAAAACAAACTCACCGTTCACGACCTCCACGCCAACATGCTCCACCTCATGGGTATCGATCACAAGCGCCTCACCTACCGTTACAGCGGCCGCGATGTGCGTCTCACCGATGTGCACGGCGAAATCATTCCTGAACTCTTCTCCTAATGCGTCTCCCCCTCGCTTTGGCGCTCGCCACGACCACTTTCTCCCTCCGCGCCGAAGAGATCGTCTACGACTACGACGAACATATCGCGCCCATTCTCCGGGAATACTGCATCGGCTGCCACGGTCCCGATAAACAGAAGAGCAAGTTCCGCCTCGATAGCTTCGAACGACTCATGACTCCCGGCTCCAGCGATGCAGCGCCCATCGTGCCCTTCGTGCCCATGGAGAGTCCTCTGCTCGAGTATTTGCTCATGCCCAAAAGCGACGAGTATGCGATGCCGCCGGAGGATGAACCTTCGCCGTCGACCGACGAGATTCTGATCATCGCTCAATGGATCTATCACGGCGCATCCAGTCGCGAAGCCGAACGCGCTAAATTGCCGCTTGAAGATCGTTTTGATCCCGCCCCCCTCGCCGCCATCATGCGACTGCGCGCCAACGGGGCCATCGTGCAAAAGCTTAGCGCATTGGACGCCGGCCTGCTGGCAGACTTGCGGGGTCTATCCGGCGAACTGACGCCCGATAATTTCTCCGACCTCACTCTGATCGCCGCGTGGATTGAAGAAATGAACCTTTCCGGTCTGAAATCTTCGCCCCCCGATCCCTCATGGTTCTCCCAGTTTGAACGTTTAAAAGTGCTCAACCTCAGCGACACCGCTCTCTCCGCCGACCAAGTTTCTGCGCTCACGCCGCTAGGCGCCCTCGCCCGTCTCAACCTCGCCAATTCCACCCTGAATCCGGATGCGATCGCCGCGCTCACGGTTCCCCAAGCCGAGCGCATCTTCATCCGAGGACTCACCGCCAACCGCAAGCTCCTGCACGAGCTGCAGGCCCGTCATCCCGATACCGAGATCATCGGCGACTGGGATTTGGATCAAACGGATATCGTGCAGCAAAACGCGCGCCACGACTCCAACGCATTCGACCCCGGAGAGCCGATTATTCTTGGCCGACAGGTCAGCGCGTCCGGCATCAAACACTCCCTGCTGCTCTGCGGTAAATTCACCGGCATCATCAGTGAGGACAACGAGGTCCTCTGGCGCGGCCCCAGCGGCGCACGCGATGGCATGGTGCTACCCAACGGCAATGTCCTCCTCTCCGTGCAAGGTGAAGCCCGCGAGTATCGCGCCGGCTCTCAAGAAATTGTCTGGTCGTATCAACTCGATGAACGCAACGCCGAGCTCGGCACCGTCTTCCGCCTGCCCACCGGTAACACCTTGGTGGTCGAACGCGGCGTCCTCCCGCGCCTGCTCGAAGTTGATCCCGCCGGTCGCATCGCCGTCGAAGTCCCCCTCCAACCGGAAACCGACAACAGCCACATGCAGACCCGCATGGCCCGTAAACTTCCCCACGGCAATTACCTCGTCCCTCACCTGCTCGCCTTCAAAATTAAGGAATACACTCCCACCGGCGAGGTCGTAAACGTCATCCCCACCGATCTCCCCGAACTCGGCGGACGCGAGGCCCGCAACTGGCCGTTCACCGCCATCCGTCTCGCCAACGGCAACACGCTCGCCAATCTCACCAACGGCAACAAGACCGTGGAATTCGCCCCCGATGGCACCGTCGTCTGGCGCGTGGACAATGACGACGTCGATGGCCGCTTCGCCGACCCCTGTGGTGGCCAGCGTCTCCCCAACGGCAACACCGTCATTTGCTCCTACGGCCAACGCGATCCGACTAAGCCCCGGATCTTCGAAATCAACGCCCGCAAGGAGGTCGTCTGGGAACTCTTCTTCCCTCCCTCCACCGCCCACGAAGTTCACGTCCTCACCACCAACGGCCAATCCACCGATCCGTTACTGAAATAACCACCAAGTCCCCGACGGCTATGAAAAGCCCCCCCCCCGGCTAAGTCTTTATCCTTACGCTTTATCTTTCTCCGATCGTTCCTCATCACCTACTTCCCCATGCGTATCCTTACCTCCCTTCTAGTGGCCCTCTCCCTCGGCTTCACCGGTTGCAGCAAATCCTCCGATTCCTCCGCCGCAAAAACAGCCGCGAAAACGAAACTTAGCTTTATCACGAACGTTTCCGCCGACTTCTGGGTCTACGCTGAAGCCGGTGCCCGCGCCGCCGAACGCGAGTTTGGTGACATCGAGGTCATTTTCCGCAGTGGCGACGGCACCACGACCAAACAGAAGCAAATCGTCGATGATCTGCTCGCCGCCGGCGTCAAAGGCGTCGCCATCAGTCCCACCAGCGCGACTAATCAGATCCGCATGATCAACGACTGGGCCACCGACGCCCATGTCATCTGCGTCGATAGCGATTCCCCGGACAGCAACCGGATTACCTACCTGGGCACCGATAACATCGCCGCCGGTCGTCAACTCGGCGAACTCGCCAAGGAAGCGCTCCCCCATGGCGGTAAGGTCATGGTCTTCGTCGGCATTAAGGATCAACAAAATGCCATCGAGCGTTTCCAAGGCTTCAAAGAGGCCACCGCCGGTAGCGGTATCGAGGTGATCGATCTGCGCACCGATGGCGCCGACGCCGCCAAGGCCCGCGCCAACGCCGAGGACACTCTCACTGCGTATCCTGATGTTGCCGCGCTCGTCGGTCTCTGGAGCTACAACGCCCCGGCCTGTCTCGAAGCCGTCAAAGCCGCCGGTCTCATTGGCAAGGTCCAAATCCTCTCATTCGATGAGGCCCCGAAAACACTCGAGGCGATCGACGCCGGTGAGATCTTCGGCACCATCGTGCAAGATCCCTACACCTTCGGGTACGACTCCATGGCTCTCCTCCGTGATCTCGCGGTCGAAGGCAAGTCCCCCGCGGACGCCGGGGTCCCGACCGGCAAGATCATCTACGTTCCCACCAAAGTTCTCCGTCAAGGCCAGGGTCTCGCCTACAAGGAACAATGCGATGCCTGGAAAGCCAGCCTCTCCAATTAACGGGCTCCGCACCTGCTCAGGTTTGTAACCAAGAATGGACCCAAATAACGTCGCCTACCGGCTCCGATCTAAAAGAAAGATTCTAACTCTTTTTAGTTCACGGTCTATTTCTCTGATACTTTATATGGATTGTTTTGGCGAAACGGTCGTGCCGCCATTCGGGTCCCTTCGTGGTTAAAAATCCCTCCCTCAAAGCATCATCGCCCCCCCCGTGCCCCATCTCCTAGAGCTTAAACAAATCTCCAAATCCTTCGGCCCGGTAAATGCGCTGGCTGGAGTTGATTTCTGCTTGGAGGCTGGCGAGGTGGTGGGGCTCATCGGGGAGAATGGTGCCGGTAAATCCACCTTGATGAACCTGCTCGGCGGCATGCTGCAACCGACCGGTGGCAGCATTCAAATCGAGGGAGAGACGGTCACCATCTTCGACGCCATCGGCGCCGCGCAACGCGGGATCAGCTTCGTCCACCAAGAACTCAACCTCCTCGACAACCTCAATATCGCCGGAAACATTTTTCTCGGTCGTGAGCCCCGCCGCTTTGGCTGTATCGATGAAGGTAAGTTGGCCGAGATGACTCGCCCCTTGCTGCAACAGCTGGGACTCAATCTCGAACCTGACCATTCCCTTGGCCGCCTGACCAACGGGCAGAAACAATTGGTTGAAATTGCCAAAGCGCTCTCCATGGACGCTCGCATCTTGATTCTCGATGAACCCACCTCGAGTCTCACCATTCAAGAAACGGATACGCTCCTCACCTTGGTGGAAACTTTGCGTGATCGCGGGATGGCGATTATTTTCATCACCCATCGACTCACCGAGATCGCGCGCGTGGCCGATCGTGTCGTCGCCCTGCGCGATGGTGAGTTGGCCGGACATCTCACCCGCGGGGAAATGAGTCGCGACCGCATGATTTCACTCATGATCGGTCGTGACCTCAGCGAAGTTTATCCAAAACTAAATACCAAGATTGGAGCCCCGGTTCTCGAAGTGGCAAATTTCAGCACCCAACGCTGGCCCCGCGGTGACGCTAATTTTCAAATTCGAGGCGGCGAAATTCTCGGCTTCGCGGGGCTCGTTGGCTCCGGCCGTTCCGAGCTCGCTCAAGCGATCTTCGGAGTCGATTCCTCGCCTTCGGGCACCATCAAAGTGGCCGGAGCCTCAATCATCCGCGGTGATATTAATGATGCCATAGCCCACGGCGTATTTCTGGCCCCGGAAGATCGTAAAGCCAGTGGCCTCATCCTGGAAATGAGTATCCGCGAGAACATGACCCTCAACTCCATGTCCCGGTTCAGCCACCGCACGCGTATCGATATCAAAAAAGAGAAAAAGCAAACCGAGATATGGCGTCAGGAATTTGGCGTGAAATCGCCTCACGTCGAACAACCCGTCGGTGATCTCAGTGGCGGAAATCAGCAAAAAGTCGTCCTCTCGAAATGGATGACCCTCCATCCCAAGGTAATGATATTTGACGAACCTACTCGCGGCATCGATGTGGGCGCTCGTCATGAGATCTACCAAACCATGGTCGGCCTCGCCCAAACCGGCTGCGCCATTCTGATGATCTCCAGCGACATGGAAGAACTCCTCGGCATGAGCCACCGCATCGCGGTCATGTGCGAAGGTCATCTCACCGGCATTCTTGATCCCGACCAATTCTCCGAAGAGTCCATCATGACCCTGGCCGTCCCCACCCAAGTTCCCGCCTGAATTTCTTTAACCACGTCCATTCACTTCGTTCATCGACGTGGTTAAAAATCCCTGTCGCTCCGCCCCGTCCCCTTTCCCATGTTTTCCCGTTACCGTAAAGAACTCTGCCTCCTCATTGTGCTACTCTTCGTCGCGTTCTGGACCATCATCTTCAGTCGCGATCGCGAAGCCGATAACATCCTCACCGCGCTGCTGGACTCTCGTTTTCTATCGCTCCGCAACATCGAGAACCTTTCCCGTCAAATCGGCATGTATGGCATCTTTAGCCTGGGCATGGGCCTCGTCATAATCTCCGGCGGCATCGATCTTTCCGTGGGCTCACTCATGGCCCTGCTGGGCACCATCTTTTTTTATCTCCTCACCGGCGGTCACCCCTGGATTCCGGGGGTGCATTGGTCCCTGGCCATGGGTATCCTGCTCCTCGTGGCAGCGGCCATCGGGCTTTTACATGGCTGGCTGATCGCAAAGATAGGCATGCCCGCCTTTGTCGTCACCCTGTGTGGGCTGCTCGGTTACCGCGGACTCGCTCAGACGATGACCCGCGACACCTCTGTCGGCTACTATGATTCGGTCCACAGCGTCACCGGATTGGAAGGTTTCCTCACCGGTGAGATCGCCGGCATCCCTGCCGCCTTCATCGCCTTCATCGTCATCTCCGGTATCGTTTACTACGCCCTGCATCTTTCCGTATTCGGACGATATCTGCTTGCCCTCGGGCGCAACGAACAAGCCGCGCGTTACTCCGGGATCAATACGACTCTGGTCACCACTTTTGCCTACATCGCCTGCACCGTGCTCGCATGCGTCTCGGCCCTTTTCTTTGCCCTCTATACCGCTGATGTCGTGCCTTCGATGCACGGTAACTTCTTCGAACTCTACGCCATTGCCGGCGCGGTTCTCGGCGGCTGCAGTCTGCGCGGTGGTGAAGGCACCGTCATCGGCATCATCCTCGGCACCACCGTGCTGCTCGTGCTCCAGAACATGGTCAACCTCCTGGGTTACGATAGCTCCTTCAGCAAAGTCATCACCGCCCTCGTCATTCTCGGTGGCGTCCTCGTCGACCGCTTCGAAATCTGGAAACTGCTGTCGTTTAGAAAATCAAAAACAGCCTAACAGAACCGGGAGTCAGTGCATTCTAACCACGTCTAACAAGGGTGGATTGGGGCCCACTCATTCGCTCAATTGATAAACATCGCCTCGTTCGTCTGGAAAAGGGCATGCGCCAGCTTTGTCCAGCCGTTCACCGGATCTCGATTGGGAAATGCCGCGGCAGCCGGCTCGAGTTGTCCCCGCGCCCGCCCCCCACTCATCTGCATTCGTTCGGCTTGAGCGACCTGCCGCTTTGCTCCCTTACTCATCGCTTGGGACATTCTGGTCGGAGCTGGCATCGTCAATTCAAGTCCCTGGGGAATCGATCGGAGGTACCGCATGCAAAATTCAAACTCTTCGTCGGTCGGTGGCCGTTGAAATATCCGCAGATAGAGTTCATTGACTCGCTGACGATGGTTCTTCGCCTCCTGAAAACTGGGGGTTTGGACCAGCGCTCGCGCGGTTTCAATCACCAGCGGACTGTTCATCAAAAAGAGTGATTGCTGCGGTACGATTGTTTCGTAGCGACGCCCCGTGGCTATATCCGGATTAGGAAAGTCGAATTGCGTAAACAACTCCGCCGGGTTTTGCCGATCGATCAGGGTGTAAACGGCGCGACGTTTCGCGAAATCCGCACTGCCGATGTGCACGGGTCTTCCGCCGATTGTCGACGTATCCAGCAGGTCCGCCATCGCCAACATCGCATCGTGCACTTCTTCGATGTCGAGCCGGCGCAGATTCGCTCGCCACCGCAAATGATTATCTGGGTCGATCTCTGCGTAGTCGGGATTAGCCGCACTGCTCAACTGATACGTGGAGCTCAATAGAATCGTGCGATGCAGGGCCTTGATCGACCAACCGTTCTCCACAAATTCTGCGGCCAAATAGTCCAGTAGTTTCGGATGAGTCGGCAACGACGACATGTTGCCGAGATCATCCGGGGTGGCCACGAAGCCCTCGCCGAAGTGCTGTTGCCAAACCCGATTCACGAGCACTCGCGCCGTCAGTGGATTCTTAGGATCGGCAATCGCCCGCGCCAACTCCAACCGCCCACTGCTCTTGTTGCTGTAAGTCTGACGGTCTTCCGGCGAAAGCACTTCCAGAAACCGGCGGGGCACGACGGGGCCATTGTTGCCCGTCTCCCCGCGCAGCAAGACCGGATAGTCTTTCGAGCGGCGGGTATCAAAAAGCGCATGCGCCCGGGCCGGAGACCCCGGGTGGTTGATTTCCAAATCACCCAACTCAAGATTGATCCGACGCTCCTCATTGATGAGCTCTCGACGTTGCTGGGCCGTGTAGTTTTCCCGATTGCGTTGCGCCTGGCGGTAACGCACCGCGAGATCCGCCGAAGATTCCTTCAATTCCTTGCGCTTCGCCGCGTATTCGAGGACTTCCGGCGTCGGCCTCACTCTCCCCGTCACGGGAAGATCTTCCGGCTCCACCGAGTTGGCAAAGATTCCGTAGAGCGAATAAAAGTCCTCGATCGGGATGGGATCAAACTTGTGATCGTGGCAGCGCGCACACGCGACGGTGAGTCCCAAAAATGCCTTCGTCGTCACATCGATCTGATCTGCAATGATGTCATTCCGGCGCCCGTTGAATTGATTGCCCAAGGTCAAAAACCCCATCGCCGCCAACAACTCGCGTTCCTCCGGTTTAATTTCTGCCGGTTTCTTAGCCTGCCCTTTCGCGTCGACCGCGATCAATCGATCCGCCGCCAACTGCTCTACAATAAACTGATCATAGGGTTTATCCGTATTAAATGCATCGATCACGTAATCACGATAAGTCCAAGCGTGGGCATACCGTAAATCGTCCCGGCGCGGCGCATCGCCCTTGGTATCAGCGTAACGGGCCACGTCTAACCAGTAACGTCCCCAATGCTCACCATAACTCGGTGAGGCCAACAGCCGGTCGACCACCCGCCCAAACGCATCCGGCGAATCATCCGCGATAAACTCATCCATCTCCGTCCGCGTCGGCGGCAGTCCCGTCAAATCAAACGTTACCCGCCGCAACAGCGTGTGCTTTTCGGCTGGCATGTTGGGCTTCAATCCCGCGGCGGTCAGCTTCGCCGCGACAAATCGATCAACCGGCGAACTGCCCCATCCCTCTAACGTCACTTCTGGCACCGCGGGTTTCTTAACCGCTTGAAAAGACCAATGGTTTTTACCTACTCCGCCATAAGCCGAATCACTTTCCGCCGCGCCGCGCGTGCGGGGATCGGGCGCTCCGCGTCTCACCCACTCCGTGAGGTCCGCAATTTCGTGATCCGCCAACTTGCGCCGTTTCGACGGCATCTTGAAATCTTCGTCTTCATGGTTGATCGCCACAATCAAAAGACTCTCAACCGGATTTCCCGGCACCAGCGCGTCGCCCGTGAAACCGCCGAGCAACAATCCCTCCCGCGTATCAAGCAGCAGTCCTCCTTTAATCTTGTCGGCATCGCGACTGTGACACTTGTAACAGTTGTCTGCCAAAACCGGCCGAATTTTTGTTTCAAAAAACTCCAGATCGCTCGCCGATATTTTTTCAGCTCCCGGCATCGCGCCTAATCCCAGACTCGTGAGCCCCATCCCGGCCGCGAAACCAAAGCGTGTAAGTTGAGTCCTCATGCTAAAATCTGATTAACCACGTTGCCCGCCACGTCCGTGAGTCGGAAGTCACGCCCATTGAATCGGTACGTCAGCTTCTTATGATCAAAGCCCAACGTATGCAGAATCGTGGCATGTAAATCGTGCACGTGAACTTTGTCCGTCACCGCCTCGGCTCCAGTATCGTCGGTCGCTCCGTGCACCACGCCTCCTTTTACGCCCCCACCCGCCATCCAGGTGGAGAATGCCTTGGCATTGTGGTCCCGCCCGGGCTCCCCGCCGCCATTGCGGTCGCGAGTAGGCTTGCGACCAAATTCACCGCCCCAAATCACGAGGGTTTCATCCAACATTCCCCGCTGTTTGAGATCGCCCAGTAACGCGGCGATCGGGCCATCCACTTCGCCCGCTTTTTCCGCCAGTCGATCCTGGAGATCATTATGATGATCCCAGCCATTATGCCACACTTGCACGAACCGCACGCCGCGCTCGACCAGTCGCCGCGCCACCAACATCTGTCGCCCTTGCGGGGTCTTCCCATAGGCCTCCTGTATCGCGGCAGGTTCTTTGTTCACGTCAAACGCATCGGTCGCCTCCGTCTGCATCCGGAAAGCGATTTCATAGGACTCCAATCGCGTCTCCAAGGCCTCCTCCCGTTGCAAATTCTCGGCGTGAATCTCGTTGAGCTGTTTAACCAGTTCGATCTGCCGGCGCTGCTCCTTTTGCGGCAAATACGGATTCCGAATGTTTTGAATCATTTGCTGCACACTAGCCGAACTCGTGTCGACCGTCGTGCCCTGGTAGATCCCCGGAAGGAAAGCGGCGTTGTAATTAGCTGCTCCACCGGAGGGAAGCCCCCCCGTGCGTAATGCGATAAACCCCGGCAAATTCTGATTCTCCGTGCCCAGTCCGTAAACCGACCACGACCCCAAACTCGGCTTCGCGATGCGCACTGATCCCGTATTCATGAAAACCGTCGCCACGTCATGCGCCGGAATGTCGGTGTGCATCGAACGAATCACCGCCATGTCGTCCACAAACGCTCCGGTCTTCTCAAAAACTTCACTGACTTCGATCCCGGACTTACCTCGCTTCTGAAATTTGAAGGGCGATGCCAAGGCCACCGCATTCCCTCCCCCTGCCAGCGTCTGACCATTCATCCGCGTGAGCAGTGGCTTAGGGTCCCAAGTATCGAGGTGAGACGGTGCCCCTTGGGCAAAAATCTGAATAACTGCTTTCGCCTTCCCGGGAAAATGAGGTGCCTTGGGCGCCAAGGGAGAAACGCCTCCAGCCGTCCCCGCCGCAGCCGTAAGATTCATCGGGTCGAGCATCGTCGCCAGACTCAGCGCCCCCAGACCACCACCGACCCGGCTCAAGAACTGACGTCTCGTGGTGAAATAGTCCGCCGGGTTAGTCGAAACGCCGTGGCAATGGTGGGGAAAATAAGACATGGGGAATCAAACGAAATAAAGGACTGAACGACGTCGTTCAGTTCACAGACGTCAAACTAGAATGAGGGGTTACATTTCAACTCTCGCAATCGCGAAAATTCCCGCCCGAGGCCGAACCGCCAGCGCCTGATTCTATTTCCAGTTGCGCCCTAAACGACGCGATAATGCCCGGCCCATTCCCGACGCGGAGGCGGCCCTGCCAAAAGAGCGTTCGCCTCATCGTTACCCACGAAATGTTTCTTCACCGGGTCAAACTTCAGCTCCACGTTGAGATACTCGGCAATCATGCCCAGATTGAGCACTTGCGTGAGTTCACCTCCTACGCTGAAGGGCGACTCCGTCGTCCCGTTTCCCATGCACGCCTGCACGAAACTCTCCTGATGGTTATGTTCAATCCGAGGTGCTTTTAACGCCTCGCGATAATCGCCCATTTTGATCCGCGGATAAAGCCGCGAGGCGCCGGCATGATGTCCGCGTTGCACCAAATAATCGCCCTGTTTCCGGTGCAACAAAGTGCCCGCTGTTTCAGGTTTCGGTTGCACCAGATTTCCTTCCTCATCCGTCTCACAATACTTATCTTCAACGGTCGGGTAACAATCTCCCCCGGCCTTCCAGTGCAGTTCCACCGCCGGTTGTTTGTCCCCTCTGGCGGCAAATTCAAATCGAATATCCGAACTCAACGGAAAGCTTATCCGATTGTGGTCCGCGAGCTCGATCGGCGTGATCCGGGTCGGCAAACCCAGATTCAAATGGTGGTGCACAAAGTCGATGATGTGGCAGCCCCAGTCACCAAACATGCCGCCCCCATACTCATGAAAGCCCCGCCAATTGAACGGATGATAAAGTGAACAGAATGTCCGTTTATCCCGCGGACCGCACCACAGATCCCAATTCTGCAGCGATTCTGGGGGGCGCTCTTTGGCCGGGAGTCCGTCGATCCGCTCCTCCGCCGTCATGAACCACAAGGAAGCCTTCTTCCATGCCTCAATCTTTACCACGTCATCCACCACCCCCGCGGCGACGAGTTGCTTAAACTGCTCCGCTCCCGCCGAGGTATGCCCTTGGTTGCCCATCTGCGTGACCAGTCCGAATTTCTTCTCCGCCCGCATCAACATCTCCGCTTCTTCAAATGTATGTGTCAGCGGCTTCTCGACGTAAACGTGCTTGCCTAACGACATGGCCTGAATCGCCGCCGTGAAGTGCGTATGATCCGGCGTCACCACGCTCACCGCATCGATATCGTCCCCCATTTCATCGAACATCACGCGGAAATCGTGAAAACGCTTAGCATCGGGGAACGCCTCTAGGTTTTTCGCAATCGCCCGTGGCGTCTCATAATCCACCTCCGCAAAAGCCACGGGCACCGCCATTCCTTTGTCACAGAGTGCAGGAATCACTGACGCCGCCCGCCCGCCCACGCCGATACAGCCAAGATTGAGCCGCTGGCTCGGTGGCAACATGGGATTACTCTGGGCCCGCGCACTCGTGAGGTAGGCCGGCAAAAACGTGAAACCAAATCCGGCTACGGCCGATTTTCTGATAAAATTACGCCGCGTTGAGCTAGAGTGACAGGAAGGGGTAAGCATGATCTGCAGCCAGTGAGTAGCCGGAATTGAGTTGATGACAAAAAGAGAATTCGTTTCAAGACTGGAAACAGAACCAACCATCCGCTAGACGTTTAGATCGCTGAGCTGATCAACCATTTCATGGGACGAAACGTTGATTATCTCATGCCCCCCATAACTCACTGCCCCCCCCCATGCCCAACCGCCGATCCTTCCTCAAATCGATGCTCACTGCGGGCGTTGCCCCGCTCGTCATCCCCTCCCGTTTGCTGGGCCAAAACTCCCCTTCCCACCAAATCACTCTCGGATTTATTGGCGTCGGTTTTCACGGACGAGCGGTCAATTTAACCTCTTTTCTATCGGAACCCGATTGTCGTGTGCTCGCCATCTGCGACACCTATTTTGATCGCCGCCAGCTCGGCCGCAAAGACGTCAACGCCCGCTACGGCAACACCGACTGCGCGACCATCGCTGACTTTCGCGAACTACTCGCCCGCTCCGATATCGATGCGGTGGTGATCTCCACCCCGGATCACTGGCATGTGCCCATGACCGAACTGGCCCTCGATGCCGGTAAAATGGTGTTTTGTGAAAAACCCACCCTCACCATCGCGGAAGGTCGTCGTCTCGCCGATCGCGTGAAACACACCAACGCCGTCTTCGCCACCGGTCTCGAGGACCGCTCCATCATCCACTACCACAAGATGGCCGAGGCCGTGCGTAACGGAGCTATCGGCAAACTCCAACACATCCAAGTCGGACTGCCCGTTAAGCCCATTTACTCGATCGAAGAACCGGCCCCGATTCCCCCCGGTTTTGATTTCAACCTCTGGCTGGGCCCCACTCCCGAGCGCGACTATACCCCGAGTCTCACCCAACCCCAGTTCTGGCGACAGATTCGCGACTTCTCCGGCGGTTCCCTCACCGACTGGGGCGCTCACCTCCTCGACACCGCTCAAGTCGGAAACTTCGCCGAAAACACCACCCCGGTCGCCGTCTCCGGCCATGGCTTCGTGCCACCCCATACCGTCAACACCGTCCCTCAGACCTACGAGATCAACTACACCTACGCCAATGGCGTCACCATGCAGGTTGTTTCAGACCAACCTTCCATCCGTTTCGAAGGCGCCGATGGCTGGATCGGCAATCAGGGCTGGCGCGGAAAACTCGAGGCCAGCGATCTGGAAATCTTTCGCCGTAGTTACGCTCCCGAAACCAACAAAATTTGGGCCCGCCCGACCACCGAACATCGTAATTTCCTCGATAGCATCCGCGACGGCACTCCTCCCACCTACGACGCGGAAAGTCTGCACCGACTCAGCACCGTCATGCACATGGGCGCGATCGCGATGGAGGTCGATCGTCCCCTGCGATGGGATCCACAAACCGAGTCATTCGACGATCCAGCCGCCAACGCCTTACGCAGCCGCCCAAGTCGCAATTGGGGCTAGCAGCCTGTCGGACTTAGAAACGAATCTCAATAAGACGGCCTCGAAGGTGCCTCAGTCTCAATCCAATCACTTCGCGGCGAACTTTGAAGTCATCCTTGAGCCTATAGATCGCTTCGAGGGGTTAAGTCCGACAAGCTCCTAGCGCCGTTGCCAGCCAAGGGAGTTAACCGGTATCAAGTAACCAGTGCCCAGAAACCCAACGCTACGCCACCGCGACTCAGTTCTCTCAACTGAATAAATTAAGCCATTTATATTTTGAGCCCGTAAAACGGTTAGCCTTTTTTGAAATCCAGCATTTCTAATTGGCCTGCCTCTTTGCCTCCCCACTTTAGACCTCGTCGCCCCCCCCCATGCGTTCTCGTTCCCGTAGCCTAATTTTCTGCATTTTGCTTACAGCCGGGGCATCGCTGCAGGCCGAGATTTCCTTTAACAACCAAATCCGCCCGATCATATCGGACAACTGTTTCAAGTGCCACGGGCCCGACGCCAAGAATCAGGATTCGGAATTCCGTCTCGATACCGCCGAACGCGCTTTCGCCGACCTCGGCGGCTACTTTGGCATCGTTCCCGGCAATCCGTCCCAGAGTGAATTGGTCAATCGCCTCCATACCCAAGTCGAAGACGAGCGCATGCCGCCCGCCGACTCGAATCTATCGCTCTCCGCCGAGGAAAAAAAATTACTCGCACAGTGGATCAAAGAAGGCGCTAAATTCGAGAAACACTGGTCACTCCTCCCGCTTCCAACCTCCGTAGCAGTGCCGCAAAACAGTTCACCTTGGGCGACCTCGACCATCGACCGCTTTATCGAACAAGGCTTCGCCCCGCGCGAAGTCGGTCCTGCCGTCGCCGCCCCCCGCGAGAAATGGCTTCGGCGCGTCACCTTCGACCTCACCGGCCTCCCGCCATCTCCGGCTCAAATAGAAGCATTTCAGCAGGACCCCTCGTCCGATGCCTTCGAATCCGTCGTCGACCGACTATTGGCCACCTCCGCTTACGCCGAACGCATGACGACGGAATGGCTCGATGTCGCCCGCTACTCAGACTCCTATGGCTACCAACGTGACGGCGAGCGCCTCGTGTGGCCTTGGCGCGACTGGGTCATTTCATCGTTTGATCAAAACATGCCTTACGATGAGTTTGTCACCCTGCAAGTGGCCGGTGATCTCCTCCCCGACGCCGGTCCCGCCGAAATTCTGCCCACTGCCTTCAATCGGCTCCATGGCCACGTCATGGAAGGCGGTATCGTGCTCGAAGAATATCGGGTCGAATACGTCGCCGACCGCACCCACACCTTCGGCACTGCGTTCCTCGGCCTCACCATGGAATGCGCCCGTTGCCACGACCATAAATACGATCCGCTGCCCACCAAGGACTACTACTCTCTCACCTCTTTTTTCGCCAATATCGATGAAGCCGGCTTGATCTCGTTCTTCACGGAAAAAACCCCCACGCCCGCCATGCCGCTCTCCACCCCGGAGGCCGATGCCATCTTTGCCCAAGCCATCAACGAGGAAACCCGCGCGCGCAAATCGTCAACCGACCTCCACCGCGAGGCCCCTCAATCCGAGACCTTCGAGACGTGGCTCCGCTTTCATCGCCCCGTCGCCGATTGGCCCGGACTAGTCGGGCACCTTTCGTTCGACGAAGTGGTGGACCACCAAATGGTCAATTCGGTCAACCCGACCTACCCTGCTCAGACCTCTGATGAAAACCTCATCGTGCCGGGTAAGTTTGGCCAAGCCATGGAATTTGAAGGCGATACCCTCACCCATCTGCCGAACGTGGGCCACTTCAACCGCGAAGATCCCTTCTCGTTTTCCATTTGGCTGAAGTCCGACCATATTACCCCTCGCGAGAATATATTCAGTCGCAGCGCCGGTGCCGCCGACGCCGCCAGTATGGGCTACGAGTTCCTCCTGATTGACGGTAAACCAACCGCATCACTGATCCACTTCTGGCCTGGCAATGCCCTAAGAATTCAAGCCGTCGAGCCGCTCACTGCTCAAGCATGGCACCATGTCGCGATCACCTACGACGGCTCGAGCAAAGCCGCCGGCTTGAAACTATTCCTCAACGGCGAAGCCCTCGAAACCCGCGTCATCGCCGATCACCTGACCAGTAGTATCAATGCGTGGATCAAGGTTTCCGCCGACAGCCACCGGCAACACATTGTCTTCGGCCAACGCTACCGGGATCGCGGTTTCGTCAAAGGCCAGCTGGATGAGTTTTACGCCTTCGATCGCGAACTCACCGCCGCGGAGGCCCGCCAACTCTTCGACGGCGAATACCTCTCCAAATTACTCGCCAAGGCAACCGACACGCTCACCGCTGCCGAACGGGCCGAACTACTCGATTACTTCCTCGCCACCACCAGCAACGACGCCCGTCTCATCCGCGAAGAACTCAATACCGTTCGCGCCACGTGGAATCGAACCATGGATACCCTCCCCGCCCTATCCATCATGCGTGAAACAGCGGAGCCTAAACCTGCCTTCGTATTGGAGCGCGGGGCCTACGACGCCCCCGGCGAGCCCGTCACCGCCAACACCCCCTCGGCCTTACCTCCGTTCCCCGCCGATCAACCCCGCAACCGGCTCGGCCTCGCTCGCTGGATGTTCCAACCCGACCACCCCCTCACCGCGCGCGTCGCCGTGAACCGCTACTGGCAGCTGATGTTCGGCCGGGGCATCGTTCGCACCCCCGAAGATTTCGGCAGCCAAGGTCAACCGCCCACCCATCCCAAACTGCTGGATTGGTTGGCCCGTGACTTCGTGGCGAGCGGCTGGGATTTGAAAAACTTACTTCGACAAATGGTGCTCTCTGCCACCTATCGACAAAGCACCGTGATCAGCTCCGATATCCGCGAGAAAGACCCCGAAAACGTCACCTTCTGCCGCAGCCAACCCAAGCGACTCCACGCCGAGATGATCCGTGACAATGCCCTCGCGGTCAGCGGCCTACTGGTCGACAAGATCGGTGGTCCCCCGGCACATCCTTATGAACTCTCCGTAGGGTTTGAACCGATCGAGCCCGATGCAGGTGACGGCGTGTATCGCCGCAGTCTTTACACCCGCACCAAGCGAAATTCCCCGGCCCCCGTCATGGTGGCCTTCGATGCCCCCAAGCGCGACGTCTGCACCGTGCAACGGTCCGAAGTCTCCTCTCCTCTGCAACCCCTCATCACCTTGAACGGTCCGCAGTTTGTCGAAGCCTCCCGCGTCCTCGCCCAAGAACTTCTCACCCGCGTGGGCAGTAGCCCGGCCACCGTGATTAATGAAGCGTTTTATCGGCTCACCAGTCGCAAGCCAGACGCCGATGAGCTCGCGATTATGACCAGTCTCTACGCCGTGCAACTCGCCGAGTTTTCCGCCGCGCCCGAACAGGCCGACGCCCTTCTCGCCATCGGGCACGCTCCGGTTCCCGATCACATCGCCACCGATCAATTAGCCGCCGCCACCATCGTGGTGAACGCGCTGATTAACCTGCACGAATCCATTACCCACCGATGAACCACCCCGAACCTCTCTGCACCGGATTCGAAGACACCGCGGGACTCTCCCGCCGCTCCTTTCTCAACAAACTCGGTCTGGGCATGGGTGGTCTCGCCTTGGCCGACTTGGTCAATCCGCTCAGCGCCCTGGATCCCTCCGCCCTGCTCTCCAGCACCCACCTCGCACCAAAAGCGAAGCGCATCATTTTCCTCTACCAGTCCGGCGGACCTTCGCAGATGGACTTGTTCGACTACAAACCACGACTCAACGCCGAACACGGCCAGGAACTCCCCGACTCGGTCCGGCAAGGCCAACGCCTCACCGGCATGTCCACCAATCAGTCGAGTTTGCCGCTCGCCGGGTCCCCCTTCACCTTCGATCACTACGGCGAAAGCCGAGCCACCCTCAGTTCCGCGCTGCCCTACACCGCCCAAGTGGCCGACGATATTTGCTTCGTCAAATCGATGTATACCGAGGCGATTAATCACGGTCCCGGCGTCACCATGATGCAGACCGGCTCGCAGATTCCCGGGCGGCCCAGTTTCGGCTCCTGGATGTCCTACGGCCTCGGTTCAATGAACGATAATCTCCCTTCCTACGTGGTGCTCAAAACCACCGGCGGAGGCGGCCAGCCGCTCACTTCTCGCTACTGGGATGCCGGTTTCCTACCCAACAAGCACAACGGCGTTCAATTCCGCGCCGACAAGGACGCCGTGCTTTATCTCAACAACCCCCAGGGAGTCAGCCGCCGCAGTCGTCACGCCGCCATCGAGCACCTGCAGCAGCTTCACCAGAAACAACTCGCCGAAACCAGCGACCCTGCACTCGAAAATCACATCGCTCAATACGAGATGGCGTTCCGCATGCAGGCCTCCGTCCCCGAGGTGACCGACCTCAGCGACGAATCCCCGTCGACTTTCGACCTCTACGGCAAAAATGCCACCACACCCGGCACCTTCGCCGCCAATTGCCTGCTCGCCCGTCGCCTCGCGGAAAAGGGCGTGCGCTTCATTCAGGTCTTTGAGCAAGGCTGGGACGCTCACTCTAATCTCCCTGAAAATATTCGGAAACAGACCGAGAAAACTGACCAACCTTCCGCCGCCCTCATTAAGGATCTGAAAATGCGCGGCATGCTCGATGATACCCTTGTTGTCTGGGGCGGCGAATTCGGCCGCACCAATTACTGCCAAGGCAAAATGACCGCCGATAACTTCGGCCGGGACCATCACCCTCGCTGCTTCACCATGTGGATGGCCGGCGGTGGAGTGCGCCCGGGCTACTCGCACGGGATAACCGACGACTACTGCTACAATATCGTCCAGGACGGCGTGCACGTGCATGACCTGCATGCCACCCTCCAACACCTTCTCGGGATCAACCACGAACGGCTCACGTTCAAATACCAAGGTCGCCACTTCCGTCTCACTGACGTGCATGGCCATGTCGTGAAACCCATCCTCGCGTAATGGAGGACTTAATCCTGCTCCTCGGGCGCTTCCACGTGGTCGCGCTGCACTTCCCCATCGGCATGCTCGCTCTCGTCGCGGCGCTGGAAATCTACTTCAGTTTTTCTCCGCGCCCGCGTCCGACCGTCCTAAGTTCGATCTGGTTCCTCGGACTGTTAGCCGCCGTCATCACCAGCGGCCTCGGCTACCTTTTGTCCCTTTCCGGTGGTTACAATGAAGACGCGGTAAACTTACACCTCATCTGGGGGGCGGCGACCACCTTTATTGCTCTCATCGGCTGGATCGCGTTCAGCTTGGTCGATCGACGAGGCAAAGCGTGGAGCCTCGTTATCGGCGGAGTTCAACTCGCCACGTTATCCGCCGCGGGACATCTCGGCGGTAACCTCACCCACGGACCGGAATTTCTCTTCGAATACGCCCCTGACTCGGTGCGAGAACTGGCTGGTTTTGCAGCCAAACCCGCCCCCCGGGCCCCGGTATCGGACCTCGCCGCCGCGGATGTTTTTTCCGACGTGATTTACCCCCTCCTGGAACTACGCTGCGTCACTTGTCACAACCCTTCGAAATCCAAAGGCAGGCTCCTCCTCGATACCTATGACAACATTTTGTTAGGCGGAGATTCCGGACTCGCGATCGTCCCCGGCAATCTCTCCGCCAGTGAATTGAGCGTTCGGATCAACCTGGCCCCCGCTCACGACGATTACATGCCATCAGGGGGTAAGACCCCGTTCACGCCCGCCCAAGCTCAGGTAATTGATTGGTGGATACTCTCCGGTGCGCCTGCTTCTGGTTCGTTGGCCGCGCTCAATATCGAGCCCGCTACGCTGGCCCTCATCGCCGATGCCATGGATAGTCAAGTCACGGTCTCGAACCTCAACGAATTGGGCTTACCCTTCCTGCCGAAACTCCCTCTCGCCGTGATCATGGAACTGGAAAATCTCGGTTTCGACGCGACTCCCATCAGTGAAAAGACCGCCTACCTCGATATCGATTTTTACCGCCTGGGAGAGGATGTAATATCGGAGGAACATGTCACTGCGCTACTCCGGGCTCGCGATCATATCGCCCGACTCAATCTGGGAAACTCCGGACTGCAGGATCATCACCTCGCGGTGATCGCGCAGCTTCCTAATTTGTTGAACCTGGACATCTCGAAAAATCCGATTTCCGACGAGGGTATTCGTCACCTCCGCAACCTGCCTCAACTCGAGATCCTGAACCTGCACTCTACCCGGATTACCGACGCGGTCCTGCCGCTCCTTGATAAACTACCCAATCTGGAACGTGCCTTTGTCTGGAGTACCGCCGTGAATCTCGATTCAACCGTCGACCGCCCCTACCTCCAGATTGAGCCGGGATTCACCACCCCCATTCCGCAGGATGAAAAGCCCGTCCCCGCGCCTCAACCCGAGCGCTAGGCGACTCGTTAAGTAGGCTGACGGCGCGGAAACTCAGCCATCAAAACCGCGTGCCCATCTGGGGAATTTGAGGCCCGTAAGCTCCCTCCGTGCCGGCGCACCAGCGAATGAACCAGAGCCCGCCCCAACCCCGCTGAGGACTCGCTTCCGGTCGGAACCGCCCTGAGTTTTCGGTGAGGTCTAAACCGGGGTTCAAAGTCTGCCTCCCTCAATCCCGGCCCTGGGTCTGGCCCGGCAACAGTGTCGAGCCCCCCCCTTTCAACGCAGACGATAATTTCACTTCCCCGTGGCGAAAACTTCATCGCGTTACCGACTAGGTTTTCCGCGACCTGCCGCAAATGCGCCCCATCGCCTGCCATTCCCTCAATCATCTTCTCGTTCGACCACGATTCGAATATCTTCTCTTTTCGCCCCGCTCGGATCCGCCATCCATTCAACCGTTCCGCGAACAATCTCGCGAGATTGAGCGGGAGACAATTCAAGTCGATTCGCTCCATTGCGGCAGCCGAATAATCGAGCATGTCCTGCACCAATTCAAACATCTGCTGACTCTCCTGCTTCACCGCGCTAGCCCGTTTCCCCACCAGTTCTTGGTTGGTGCTCGCCCCCCGGATGATATCTGCCGTCATCATGATTCCTAGCAACGAGTTTTTGAGATCATGCGAAACCACCTCAATCAAACGAGACGTCAACGCCGTCGCCGTTTCCGCTGCTTCGCGAGCCCGTGGCGTTTCGACCAAAACTCGGTGTTCGGCTCGGGCATTCGCTCGTAATCGACCAATCACTGCGCTCACCGCCCCCCCCCTCCCGGCATCAGCAACGCCGATTCGTTTTCCTGTTTTCGTTGATCGGTCTGTAATTCCGTAATCTCTCGCTGCTGTCGTTGATTACCGGCCAAAGTTTGCCCAACGCCGAATTCTCTGAAGCATCAAATTCGCGGGAGGTTTTTGACCTCATCAAACGTGAAACGTGAGATATCATTATTCTCGACCTCGGACTCCCCGGCGGTCGTGAAGTTGAAACGCTGACCCATATCCGGCGGATGCGGCCTGAACTTCCCAGCTTGATTCTCTCCATGCTCGCGGATCAGAAAATGGGCGTGATCGCTAGTCCGGCCGGCGCCGATGGCGACCTTTGCCAGACGGCCGCTATCACCGCAGTCAGAACCGCCGTGAATGAGATTCTTGCCGGTCGATATTACCTCAGCCCAAAATTGGTGGCCGCCGTTGCCCATCAAAAACCCAAACTCGCTCCAATTGGAGCTTACCTCGAAGGACACCCTCGCGACGCGCAAGCACTTCACATCGCGGGCGGCGACCGGATTTTAGTCGTTTCTCGTCGAGGAAAATGACCGCTCAAACCGTCACCACTTCCACCGGCACCATCGGGCAAATTTTCATGCCCATGCATTTTTCCTCGGTCAACCAATTCACCCATCCCGCTTTCGATCCGCACTCCTGCCACCCCCGCGACAAAGCGGATGCGGTCAAGATCACCCGTAGCACTTCGTCCCGGTCGCCAGTTTGTCGCATCACCATCGTTGATCCCCTCTGGAAAATTATCACGGTTGCCCTTGTGTTGAGAAAAATAGCCGTTTTCTGGGGATTAATCTCCGCCACCTTAATCGCGGAGCCTCTCGTCATCCTCGTTTCGATTGATGGCTGTCGCTGGGACTACCCGGAGTTGCACGATGCGCCCACATTACAGCAACTCAGCATGGAAGGGTTTCGCGTTGAACGTTTGGTTCCTAGTTATCCCACCAAAACATTTCCTAATCACTACACTCTGGTGACCGGTCTTCATCCTGAATCGCACGGCATCATTCAGAACCAGTTTTGGGACGATGACTTCAAGGCCTGGTTCGGTATTGGTGCCCACCCCGCGGCGAGAGAAGGACGTTGGTGGGGCGGCGAACCGATTTGGATCACTGCTCAAAATCAAGGGTTGCGCACGGCCTGTGTATTCTGGCCCGGAACAGAAGCGGATATTAGAGGCCAGCGTCCCCATAAATGGCTGGCTTACGATGGCGACATGCCGGAACCGGAACGAGTGCAGCAAGTGCTCACGTGGACGGCTCTGCCCCCGACCGAACGGCCTCATTTCATCACCCTCTATTTCGAGGCAGTCGACTCTGCGGGTCACGATTTCGGCCCCGCGGCAATACAAACGAACCAAGCACTTCACCTCGTCGATGACGCTCTGCGTCAACTCCGGGAGGGCTTGATTAAACAGGGCCTCTGGGAATCCACCCACCTGATTGTCACCTCTGATCACGGCATGACCGAAATCGATGAATCAAGGCTAATCATCTTAGAAGACTTGATCGACTTAGACGAGGTGCGAGTCGTCTTCAATGGAGCGAGTGGAGGGCTGGATTCACTCGACGAATATAGGGCGCCGGAAATCGTGCAGGCCCTCGATCAACATCCCCATCTTCATGCCTTTGCCCGCGCCAACGTCCCCGCGCGTTTCCATTTCTCCTCCAACCCTCGGATCCCGGATATCGTCCTGATCCCGGACTTGGGCTGGAAGATCAAGTCCCGCTCAGTTCCTGAAACTGAATCCGTCTCCGGCGGGGATCACGGTTACGATAATAGCGAGCCGGACATGGCTTCGATTTTCATCGCACGGGGTCCCCAATTTAAAGCCCGCTCGAGCCTGAAATTGTCCCGAAATACCGACGTCTACAATTTACTTTGCCACCTCCTAAAAATCACCCCGGCTCCCAATGAGGGCAGCCAAATCCTCATCCCGGTCGCCGACTAAACCTCACTCCCAGACTTGTTCTAACTGGAGTGACGCCAATCGACCAGCTCCAACTGCAATAGCTTGCGGTCGTTGAAGTGGTTCCAACGCAGATGCACCGCGAGATCGATCGGCTCGCCCGCCGGCGGCAATTTATTGGCCATTTTCCAAGCGACCCCAAAGAGACGACGGCGACGCTCATCCTCAAAATTGAAGCGGAAATGCATCTCTTTGAACACATCCGGGCGCTTTGAAAATTGGATACCTTTTAGTCCGAAAACCGGCTCAGCATTTGCCTGCCCAAACGGATGCAACGTATCCAGCTCATCCATCAACCGGGGGTCGATCTGCTCGGGCGATATCCAGGCCGAAATTGCCAACTCGCGTTCTTCAATATCACCTCCGGTGTGCTCGGTGATGGCTTTAGAAAATGCCGCGCGAAAGCCTTCCAGATTAGGTTTTGAAACGGCAACCCCCACCGCCATCGGATGGCCTCCCCAACTGCCAAGATGCTTGTCACAATCGCCCAGAACTTCCACTAGGTTGATTCCATCCACACTGCGGCCCGAGCCTTTGGCCCACTCGCCGTCGTTTCCTAGCACCACGCAAGGTCGATTATATTGCCGCGCGACCCGTCCCGCCACGATTCCGACCACGCCAGGGTGCCACTCGTCCGCGTAGAGCACGATACCGGCATCTTCCGAGTAGTGAGCTTCAATCAGCTTCTCGGCGTCTTTAACGATCTGACGTTCGATATCTTGCCGCTCTCGATTGAAACGATCCAACTGCTGGGCCGTTTCGAAACAAAACTGAATGTCGTCACTCAACATTAGATCGACTGACAATGCCGCATCCGCCAAGCGACCACTCGCGTTGATCCGCGGACCAAGACGAAAAGAAATATCCATCGGCTGCACGCCAAGTTCCGGCTTCACTCCCGCGACCTCCATTAACGCGCGCACGCCCGGCCGGCCCGCACCTTCCAAAACGCGCAGGCCGTGACGCGCCATCAGTCGATTTTCGCCCGCTAATGGCACCAGATCGGCGATCGTGCCCATCGCGACGAGATCCAGATAGTCGCGCAGCTTCACCCGAAATGCGACAGGATGATTCTCGCTGCGGAGATGCTTCAGCAGCCCGTGCGCCAATTTGAACACGAGCCCAACCGTGCACAAATTCCGCCAGGCACCGTCGTCGTCTCCCGGGAAAACATGAGGATTAATCAACAACGCGGAGTCCACAAAGCCCTCACCTTCGCGGTGATGATCGATGATAATCACATCGATGCCCTCACCTTGCAGGTAAGATACTTCCGCTTGCGAATTCGTGCCGCAATCAAGCGCGATAAACAGATCCGGTTTCCCGACTTCGAGCGCGCGGTCAATCGCGCTGCGCGAGAGCCCGTAACCGTCTTCCATCCGGCGCGGCACCACAAAGGTGGGGTCGAGTCCAAACCGACGTAGAATACTCACCAGCAGCGTCGTACTACTGACGCCATCGACATCGTAGTCGCCGAGCACAATGACATTTTCGCGCGCCGCAATTGCTTGCCCGATGCGGCGGGCGGCGGCCTGAAGGTTTTTAAGCAGAAAGGGGTCGGCTAACTCAGCCAAAGTTGGATGCAAAAATCGTTTCGCATCCTCTTCGTTCGTGATCTCGCGAAGCCACAATAACTCCGCGAGCACCGGACTTACGCCCGCACTCCTACTGAGCGCCCCGACCTGCTCGGCTGGGGGCGGCGTGTAGGTCCAGCGCATCGAATTGGGTAAGATAACCTAACTTATTCAGACGCGCGGCTGGAACCTGTCCACTCGTAGGTCGGTTTGACGTCTTGATGACGCTCAACGTGCTTACGATCTCCCTTGTGCCACCAGTAGAATACCGGGCTGGCGATGAAGATGGAAGAGAACGTTCCGGTGACCACCCCCACAAGGAAGGTAAAGGCCAAATCGTTGATAACACCTCCTCCCCAGATGAACAAGGCGATCGAAGCGAGGAAGGTCGTCACACTGGTGAGGACTGAACGGACAAATACATTATTGATCGCCAGATTGATCACCGCGTTAAGTCGCATGTCGGGGTTAGACTTCAACTCTTCCCGGATACGGTCGAAGACGACGATCGTATCATTAATCGAATAACCCGCTATCAGCAAGATTGCCGCCACCATGGGAGCGGTGAACTGACGATCGAAGAGCACGAAAATACCGATGGTCATCAGAATATCGTGAATCGTCGAAACCACTGCGCCGGCCCCGAAGCCAAACTCGAATCGAAACGCGACATAAAGTAGGATACCCACGATCGCCAAGCCGAGAGACATAAATGCATTCCACTGGATTTCCGAACCGATTGACGGCCCGATAGTGGTCTGACCTATCACGTCATAGCCCGCCGACGGGAATGCGCTTTGTAACAATGGGAGCACTTTGTTCCCTTCGTTGACGGGCACCTGAACCTTGAGGGTCTCCGAGTCGCCAGCGAGGTCGCTCTGGTAAAGTGGATTCGCTTCGACGATTCCCCCGTTTTCCAAGGCAGCGCGAACGTCGGCAGTAGTCTGCCTCTCCGTGTAAACCAACGTCACTTCATCACCGCCGACAAAATCGATACCGTAGATCTCGTGCCCCTTGTAGGCGACCACCCCGATTCCGGTCAAAACGATCAGCCAGGAGATCGCAAATGCGGGCTTGGCATACTTCAGGTAGTCGAAGTTCGGGGCTTTCGCCTTCACCAACATTGGGAACTTCTTGATCAAGTCTCCTTCGATGAAGATCGCGAGGAGGAGCTTCGTCACGACCAGCGCACAGAACACCGTGGAGAAAACACCGATAGTGAGCGTCACACCGAAGCCCTTCACCGGGCCGGTGCCGAACATGATCATCAGCGAAGAGGTAATCAACGTCGTGATATTCGCATCCAAAATCGTCGATATCACCTTCTCGTGACCCGCGAGGAACGCAGCCTTGAGCGATTTACCCAAATTCAGTTCTTCTCGGATACGCTCAAAAATCAGGATATTCGAATCGACCGCCATACCGACGGTGAGCACAACACCGGCCACCCCGGGTAAGGTGATGGTCGCGCCGAGACTGGCGAGGGTACCGAGCACGATCAGAAGATTAACCGCTAAGCTGATCACCGCGAAGATGCCGCCCACCGTATACATGAGGACCATGAATCCGGCGACCAATAAGACCGCGATCTGCGACGCTTTGATTCCCGAGGCGATGGCATCCGCGGCCAACGAGGGTCCCACCTCATTTTGCTCGCGGACGATGAGCTCAAACGCCAACGGGTTGTTCAGGACGTTGGCCAAGTCGCGCGCTTCCCGCTGGGAAAATGACCCTGAAATTTCGGCCGAACCTCCGCCGATTCGCTCCCGCACCGAGGGCGCGGAGTAAAGTTTACCGTCTAAAACGATCGCGAGCTGTCCCGGTCGTCCCGTCTGCTGCCCTTCGGCGGCGATCGCGGCGGTGACGTCCGCAAATTGCTCCGTGCCTTTATCGGTGAACTGCAGATTGATCTTAAAACTACCATACTCATCCATCACGGGATAAGCAGCATCGACTCCTTCACCGGTCATTTCCGGCAAACGCTTCACGTAGTAATCTTGGATGTAGGCGTTTCCTTCGCGGTCTTCGCCTTCAAGTCCCAGCACCTCGTAACCAGTCGGAACTTGGCCCGCCGTCACGGGAGCGGCGTAAACCCGACGAAAATCTAGCCGCGCTGGCTTTTTCACCGTATTGACCACCTCGGGGTTATCCTTGGTGCTGACGCCTGGCAGTTGAACTTCGATCCGGTTGTTACCCACCGGGCGAATGATGGGCTCGGAAACGCCGAGGCCGTTGATCCGGTCGCCGATAATTTCGATCGCCTTGGCCAGATTATCTTCGCGCTCCTGTTGAGCAGCCTCCCCGTCGCCGACCTCTTCGGCAACTTCTAACACAAAAGCGACGCCGCCTTTGAGGTCCAAACCGAGCTGCAGTCGGCCTTTGGACTGCTGCAGGAGATAATCGAGCAGAATGGCGTTACGTTTCTCAACGTTCTTGAGCGATTCCTCGAGGCGCACTTCAGGGAAAAATTTGGCCAAATCGATCCGTTGCTCCTGACCAATGCGCTTGAGGGCGACAAAAACGCTGGGGGATTCTCCCGAAGCGGAGCGCTCACTGGCTTGCCGCATCAAAGCCTCGAACTCCGTAGTCTCGGCTCCGACGCTAGCTTGGATGTAATCGTTGAAGGGGGTGTCTTTTAGCGGAAGAATCGACGAGATCGCCCATGCACAGATAAATGCGGTCAGCGTGATCTTCCAGAGGTTGCGTTTGAACATGTGGGTCTTGGGTTTGTTTTAAAGGGGGAGCGAAACGATCTAGGTACCGTCAGGCTGAAAGTCGAATCCGACGTCGAAGTCGACTTCGTAAAATTAAGCGAGCGAGCAGATCAGGTTAGGAATCAGTCTTTTTGAGCACCGAAGCGACAAACGTCTTACCAATCTCAACCTTCGTCGCATCACCGACTCGCACAATGAAACGATCGTCTTTGACCGCTATAATCGTCCCCAGTAAGCCACCGGAAGTGACAATTTCATCGCCGTTGCCGAGCTCTTTGAGCATCTTTTCGTGCGCTTTTTGCTTCTTCCGTTGCGGCGCAATCATGAGAAACCACATCGCGGCAAATAGGAGACCAAAGAATATCATTTGGCTCATCGGGTTAGATCCACCGGAAGCGGATTGGGCCTGAGCGAGTAAGGGGGAAAAGGAAGACATTTTCGTCGTTGCGAGTTGCTTGATTGAAAAGAAGGAACAGGAATCTAACCGTTCCCAATCTTCAAAAAGCAAGCCAGTAAACCTTCCCCCTTCTCGTCATTCATGGTAAAATCCGTTTCTCCCTGGTCAACAAGCCTTTCCGAAGATTTATATGGTTTCAAACGCTGGGGCGCTGGTCACTTCGCCGTCAACGATTCAGGCTGCGTCACGGTGGACCCACTCGCCGATGGCCGCACCATTAGCATAAAAGACGTCATTGATGAGGCGGGAGAAATGAATCTACAGGCTCCGTTTGTGATTCGTTTCCAAGATCTTCTGCGTTACCGCGTAGAGCAGATAAATCACCTCTTTCGCAAAGCGATCCAGGAAGAAGACTATGCCGGACGTTACCGAGGGGTCTTTCCCATCAAGGTCAATCAGCTCCGGGAAGTAGTCGAGGAGATCGTGGACGCTGGGGCGAAGTTCGACTATGGACTCGAAGCCGGCTCCAAGCCCGAACTCATGATCGCGCTGGCGATGCATGAAGGTGAAAACCGTCTGATCATTTGCAACGGCTACAAGGATCAAGATTACATCCGTCTTGCCCTTCTGGGCAGAAAACTCGGCAAGCAGATCATTTTGGTCGTCGAACAGCTCAGTGAGGTTGATCACATCGTCAAACTGGCGGTCGAAACTGGGGTGCGACCTTTGATCGGATTTAGAGCCAAACTCCTGACCCGTGGTGAGGGCAAATGGGCGACATCCACCGGCGATAACGCGAAATTCGGGCTCAATACGGCAGAAATTCTGTTTGCGGCCGAAAAACTCAAGCAGGCCGGTCTCACCGATTGCCTCCAGTTGCTCCACTTTCATATCGGCTCACAGGTCCCCAATATTCTGACAATTAAGAATGCGGTGGTCGAAGCCTCGCGCTTCTACTGCCAATTGGTTAAAATGGGGTTCCCCATGGGCCTGCTCGATGTCGGCGGGGGACTCGGCATCGATTACGATGGATCGCGCACAAATTTCGAGAGTTCGATGAATTACTCGATGGCCGAATACGCCCGCGATGTGGTCGCCAACATCCGCGATATCTGTTTCGACGGGGGAGTGCCCGTGCCGGATATCGTATCTGAATCTGGCCGCGCTGTCGTCGCCCCCCATTCGATGCTCGTTGTCGAAGTGTTTGAGCGCATCAACAAGCGTGAAACCCTCGGGGTAAAACAACGCCCCAAACACAAAGCCAAGGTCGTTCGCGACCTCGAGGCCTTGGCCAAAAATAAAGCCAAACTGGGCCAACTCGAAAGATTCCACGACGCCGTCCAACGCAAGGAGGAGGCATTTTCTTTGTTCAATCTTGGTTATCTCGACCTCGAAAATCGAGCGGCAGCAGAATCACTTTACTGGCAAATCTGTGAGCAACTGGCCTCCGAGAATGAAGAGTCCGCCTACATTCCCGAGGAGCTCCAAGACCTATCCTCTGTCTTAGCAGATCAATACGTCTGCAACTTTTCTGTATTCCAGTCATTACTCGATCATTGGGCCCTCAAACAGCTCTTTCCAGTCACGCCGCTCCATCGCCTCGATGAAAAACCCACCGTCAATGCGATATTAGCCGATATCACCTGCGATTCCGACGGTAAAATCAGTGATTTCATCGATCTCGAAGACACGAAGTCACACCTCGCTCTTCACCCCCTCGACGGCAAGCCCTACTACCTCGGAATCTATCTAACCGGGGCCTACCAAGACATCATGGGAGATTTGCATAATCTCTTCGGCCGCGTGAACGAGGTTCATGTCTTTCTCGAGGACGATGAGGAAAACGGCTTCTACATCGAGGAAACCCTCCAAGGATCCCGCATTCGTGATGTGGTCGATGGGGTGCAGTATCAACACACCGATCTCTGCCGCCGCCTGAAAACGCAAATCGACGCCGCCACCAAACGCGACGAAATCAAACCACGCGAAGGGGTGCGTTGGTTGGAGTTCTACGAGGAAATGCTCGAATCCAAAACTTATTTGCGCATCGATGATCACAAAAAAGCTCCCAAACGCACTCGCCGTAAAAAGTAGCGTATTTCACTCTTTCTCTCGGTCGGCGCAGCGTTTAGGGCCAGCGGTGCTTCGGATATCGCCCCGACAGTTCCGGTCTGATTCTTGGGTACAACGATGTCCAAAATTCAGCCAAATTATCGGTCATCTGCACCGGTCTTTGGTTGGGGGCCAGGATCTCGTATTTCACCGCGATCCTGCCATAGCCGAGTTTAAAGTCTGCGGGGATCCCCTCAAGTTCTTGAATGCGCGCGCTTAACACCGGCGGGCCTTCCTCCGCATAACGGATTCGAGCTTTGCGGCCGTTTGGCATCACGAGTTGTTCCGGCAGGTAATCGTCCATCACCGCAAGTTGTTCGGCCCGTAACCAATCTTTCAATACTGGCATCACCTCCTGATCTTTCAGGTCACGCGCGCCGAAACAACCGTAGCAAATTTGCTCCAACAACATCTCCCGATCGCCCGCCTGTAGCGGCGACACTTCCAACTCCGGGAACCACTCGGCCATTCGATTTACGCGCACAATCCAACGATCCACTTTTTCATTCCATTGCCCTAACTGCAATCCGCCACTCCTGACCTCTGCCGCCAACATTCGAGCGGCGTCCTCCTGCGGTGGATTCTCTGAAGTCGTCTTCGACTCCAACACGAGGTCGCGAAATCTCCTCTCTCGATTCACCACCACTCGTCGAACCGAGGCATCATAGACGACCGAGTTTCCCTCGAACAATTCCCCCGGAAACAACTCATCCAACCACGGCTCCTCAATCGCCGTTGCCAACGACAACAACACATTCACCTCGCCGCCACGACCTTCGATTTCACTCACTTCTCCCGCCACCAATAAATTAGCAGCCTGAACAACACTTTCTCTGGCCAAGAGTCCTCGGCGCCCATGGATCAGGCCACACCTTAACGTGCCGCGGTCAAATCGTATCGCAAGTTGGTCCGAAAACCCCGCCAAGACGCACTTTAAGAGCTCTTCATCGGGAGCTTGATCTTCTGCTTTCACCTCGAGGCCTTCACCTCGGGCCACCTTCAAAAACTGCTCAAATAAAGGCCCCACTTGTCGGGCCGCCTGCGCGTGAATTCCAAGTCGACGGCAGGCGTCCACTTCGAAGCGGGCCCGATGGGCATAAAGCCAAGCCCGCATGAGCTGTAAAAAATCGCTGCGCTCTTCATCCCCCCAGGCATCCTGGCGGGCCTTCTCCACCTCGCGGGGAACTCCTCGCAACAAGAAATTCCTGCCCTGCGTCAAGGCCACCATCAATGCGACTCCCCGCACACACCCGCGTTTTTCGGCTTCCAGCAACATTCGCGCGTATCTCGGATGCAGCGGATAACTCATCATCTTTCGCCCCAAGTGGGTGATCGCCCGCTCGCCGCCAAACTCCACGGCGCCGAGATCGATCAATAATCGTTCCGCCTGACGAAGCCCGATGTCATTGGGAGCCTCAAACCAGGGGAACGACGCGATATCATTCACCCCACTGGCTTTGAGCGAAAGTACCACCTCCGTGAGATCCAGACGATGCACCTCCGGTTTCTCCTGCGCCATACGATCCGCGTGATCCCGTTCAGTCCACAATCTCACGCAAATCCCCGGCGCCGTTCGACCCGCTCGACCCGCCCGCTGATCTGCGCTCGCTCGAGAAATTTTCTCGATCAACAAGGTGTTGATCCCGCGTTTCGCATCAAATCGTGCCACCCGCGCCAAGCCCGAATCGATCACCGCAGTGACCCCGTCGATCGTGAGCGAAGTTTCAGCGACATTCGTCGAGACGATAATTTTCCGCTGCGGACCGGGCAAAACTGCTTCGTCTTGTCGCTCGGCCGACAGTTCTCCATGCAACGGCAGGACTTTGAAACCTCGTAGTCCCCGACATTGCTCGAGCGCCGCCACGGTTTTGTTAATCTCAAAAGCACCGGGCATAAAGACCAGCAGATCCCCGCTAGCTGATAGCGACGCGATGCGTTCAGCCTCCAACGTCGCGGCAGTCCACACGCCGTCTCGATCAAAACTCGGAGCGCGCGCAAGATAAGAAATCTCCACCGGATAACTGCGCCCAAGTGATTCGAGCACCTCGCACGGCTCGAGATACTTCTCCAGCCCTCCTACATCCAGCGTGGCCGACATCACGATAATTTTTAAATCAGGACGCGTTGAATTCTGTAACCCCCGCGCTCGCGCCAGCGTAATATCACCATATAAATGACGCTCGTGAAATTCATCAAAAACGATGGCACTCACGCCCCGAAGATTTGGGTCTGAGGCCATCTGCCTCAGGATTATTCCTTCCGTCACGAACCGAATTTTAGTCTCAGACGAAACTTTCCGCTCCAACCGAATCTGATAACCCACCGTTCGGCCGAGCGGTTCACCGATTTCAGTCGCAACGCGTCGCGCCAGCATCCGGGTAGCCAGTCGCCGCGGTTGTAGCACCACAACCTCCCCCGCATCCAGAAACCCATGACGCCACAGCATCTGCGGTAACTGCGTGGATTTACCCGATCCCGTCGGGGCCTGCACAATCACTCGGTTAGAATCCCTCAACCCGCGAACCAATCGGTGCTCGAGTTCATAGATGGGAAGATCGGATGGGTTCATAACAAGGCATCGCACCTTTTCGATTCAACCACCTCTTTCAAGCTTAACCCGTGCCCAGGGTCTGAAAAGTAATTTACCGACTTTTTCACTCATTATTCATCATACTGCTGATATTAAACAATTTATGTATATCAAAAACGGGACTTTTCGGCAAAATAACGGCACGTTCTTCCGTGTTGCTTGATGGAACAGTCCAGCGCACGTCGAACTGAGAAAACAAACGAAAGCCGAGACTGGGATACGCCCGGGCCACCGGGGAATGGCGAGTCGGAGCTGGCCCGACCCACCCCCTCACACTTTGCGTTTACGCCGTGGGAGGCATATATCACCAGTTCCTCTTGATGGGGTCGTGCCCGTTCCAGAAAACACGAATCAGGAACTGCACGATGATCCGCGAATTTAGAAATCGCGCGCGAATCGAGTCAGGCATAGGGGAAGTTTCGAACCCTATCTCGAGACCGTGACCCAGAGGGTCTCGGCGACTACGGTAAGCCGGACTATAATCCGGTTCCGGACGGAAAGCTATCCGTCATAAGGAATCGGCCTAATGCAGGACGATGACGAAAGCGAAACCGGGTAATAGGAGATCGAGCGAGGCTGGCGAAACTCGCGACGATCTCGTAACGAAGGGGCACGAAAAACTAGGTCCCTTCATTGCAAGGATTAAGGTAGTCTGAGAGTTAAGAGGTGGGACCCGTCCGACGGGGCAAACGCCCAGCTTATAACGGGGGCCGTCCCCGCGGAAACGATGCCGACGTGAAATGCGCCTTGGCCAGCCCGGCAGCACCTTGTCCAGCGCATCTTGTCTCGGCAGAGACGAGTCGAACTGGGCGAAGAGGCCTCACTCAATAGTCTCCGGTCAGCAATGACTGGAGCGATCCCGCCATGAGATCGAAAACCACGCGTGCCGTGTGGAGGGGCGTCGGGGAGTCTACAGCCCGCGAAAGCGAGAGCGCCAAATGTAGATACTTGGTCAAGAGCGCGTGGCGAACGCCCCCCCCCATTTTGACCCAGAGAACTTCGGTTCTCTGGGTCTTTTTGTTGCCCCGCTTATCCGACTCTGAGACTCGGTATATCGCCCCTTCATATCTGGGGGGTTCCCCCTGCTAACATTGTTTTGCGTTCACCAATTGCCCCGCAATTGTCAGCGCAAGATTTCAGCCGCCCCGCCATCGCGGCATCCGCCCCACCATCATGATCCAACCTATCCCCGCCCTCGTGATTCTTGCGATCAATTCAAAGGGGGGATCAATCCTGGACCGACTCGAATCAAACGGCATCGAAGCCGTCAGACCAAAGCCCTCCGAGAGTCTGACCGACGCGATCAAACGAGTTGATCCCGACGTTTTATTTATTGACCTGACCCCAACATCAGAACCCACGGGAAACCTTCGTGAGGCCCTGCAAACGAGTCGCGTGACTCGCGCGTTGCCGGTGTTGACGCTGATTGACTCAAATCCAGGCCCAGGGGATTTCGAAAATTGTAATTTATTTGCCGCCGACGATTTTATTACTGCGGCCACCAGCGACGCAGAAATCTGCTGGCGTATTCAAGCGCTATCCAAGGTTGGTCACGATCGTCACCGGATCGCCCGGCGGGACTCGTTCGAAAAGTTGGCCACTCGTAGCCCCGAGGGCATTATAACTTTCGTCGCCGATGGAGAGATCACTTACGCCAACCCAACCGCCCAAGCGTTCTTCAGTTCGAAAATCTCTGTTGGGGGCCAGGTTTTTGATCTATTTGCAAGCGAAAGTCGCCCCCTGTTGCGGGTAGCGGCCGACTCCGCCGCGCTAGGTCGGGTCGCCCCCGTTCCAGTTCGGGTTAAGTTGGCGGCCCCCCTGAAACCCTGCTACGAAGCAACCGCAACCGCGAGTAAACTGAACGGCGACCGGAAGCTTCTAAGTCTGCACCTGATCAATACCTGCGAAGAACTGGACGATAATTTGATCGTCTCGCAGCGCCTCGACGTCCTCGGGCAACTCACCGGCGGACTCGCCCACGATCTCAACAATGTGCTCAACGCAGTCATCGGCGGCGCGACCCTCCTCGAAATGGATGCCGACAACGCACTGCGGCCCCAGATCCAGACGATCCTCACCACGGCCAAGCGGGGGGGGGACCTGTTGCAGCAACTGCTCATTTTCTCGCGCGGTTCTGACGAAACGCACGAACCCACCGATTTGAGTGATGCCTCTCGTGAATGTGCCTCCATCGTGGCGGATAGCTTCCCGCGAAATATCGAAGTCAGATTCAAAGGGCCATCGAATAACGAGTTACCCGAGATCGAAGCCAACGCGGCTCAACTCCACCAGATCGTCATGAATCTTTGCGTGAACGCCCGCGACGGAATGCCCGAGGGGGGCGAGTTAACCATCGCCACTGGAGAATGCCATCTTTCGCAGCAAGAAATTGAAAAAATTGACGGAGCAGTGGCCGGAGGCCACTACCTGACGATAAGCGTGAAAGACTCCGGCATCGGTATCCCAGCCGAGATCCGCTCTCGTATTTTTGAACCCTTTTTCTCGACCAAGCCCAGGGGGAAAGGCACCGGATTAGGACTCCCCACCGTCGTCCGGTTGATGCAGTTGCACGGCGGCTTCGTTACCCTCGAATCGGACACCGGAATTGGCACTTCGGTGACATGCTACTTTCCCTGTGAGTCTCCCCACTGAGCCGTCGCTGCGATCTACTCGCCTTCCGTCTTGCGTTGCCTCGATCCAACCGGCAACGTCTTCGGTTTCGCGCCTACCAAAGGCCTTTCAGGACATGAACCAGAACATCCGCAACATCGCCATTATTGCTCACGTCGACCACGGGAAGACCACCCTCGTTGACACCTTGCTCCAGCAAGGAGGCGCTTACCGTGCCAACCAAAAGATCGAAGATCGAGCCATGGATTCCATGGATCTCGAACGCGAAAAGGGCATCACCATCAAGGCCAAGAACACTTCGGTGCATTGGGGCAATAAGATCATCAATATCGTCGACACTCCCGGTCACGCCGATTTCGGCGGCGAAGTAGAACGGGCCCTTCGGATGGTCGATGGCGTTCTGCTCCTCGTCGACGCCTATGACGGACCACAAGCGCAAACCCGCTTCGTACTCCGCAAGGCACTCTCGCACGGACTCAAGGTGCTGATCGTGATCAATAAAATTGACCGCGAAAACTCTGACCCGAAGGAGATGTACGAGAAAGTCTTGGAACTCCTCCTCGAACTCAACGCCACCGAAGAACAGTTTGACGCCCCGGTCCTCTACGGATCCGGTCGTGATGGATACATGGTGAAAAATCTCGGAGACGAGCACAAGGATCTCAATCCACTCTTCGACGCCATCCTCGAGCACGTGCCCCCTCCTTTCGCGCGTCCCAATCAACCCTTCCACATGCTTGCCTCGAATATCGACTGGAGTGACTACGTCGGACGTATCGCGGTCGGTAAGATTCTAGGTGGTGAGGTGAAGATCGGTGATAACATCCACGTCATCAGTCACACCACCGGCAAGCGCACTCGCGGCAAGATCACCAAGGTGCTCGAATACTCCGGCCTCGGCACCCAAGAAACCGAACTGGCCGTTGCCGGAAATATTGTCGGGCTCTCCGGTTTCGAAGACATCGACATTGGCGACACGCTCACCGCTGATCCTGAGGGTCACGCGCTTCCCTTCACTGAGATCGATCCACCGACTCTCGAGATGCAACTTGCCGTCAACGACGGCCCCCTGGTGGGCCGAGACGGCAAATTCGTCACCTCACGCCAACTTCGCGAACGCCTCTATAAAGAGGTAAAAACCAACATCTCTATCTCCGTCGAAGACGCCGCGGTGGGTGGCGCGTTCAACGTCAAAGCACGTGGAGCCATGCAAATTGCGGTCCTCGTGGAAACCATGCGCCGTGAAGGATTCGAGCTACTCGTTTCCCGTCCCACTGTGATCACCAAAGAAGTGGACGGCGCCACTCACGAGCCCTACGAAACCGTCTGGATCGAAGTCCCCGACGATTGCGTTGGTGGCATCATGCAGAATCTCGCCAGCCGGAAAGGTCAGCTCACCAACATGGAAAAGCTGAACGCGACGACCATGATCGAAGCCACGATCACGACCCGCGGTCTAATCGGTATGGAAGTTGATCTGGTCAACTCCACCAGCGGCCACGGTGTGATGTCCCACCTTTTCAAGGAATATGGTCCTTGGGCTGGGGAACTCAGCACGCGTATCACCGGCACCCTCATCGCCACTGAAGCAGGCGTCACGACTGCCTACGCCCTCGAGACTATCCAAGAGCGCGGTAAGTTGTTCGTCGCCCCTGGTGAGAGTGTCTACGAAGGCATGATCGTCGGCGAAAATCCTCGCGACGAAGGCATTCCGGTCAATGCCGTTCGAGCGAAGCAACTCACCAATTTCCGCTCCCAAGGTGATGGTAAGAGCGTGCAGATCGTTCCCGCGATCAAGATGTCCCTTGAACGGAGTATCGAATACATCGCGACTGACGAATACGTCGAGGTGACGCCGTCATCCTTACGGCTGCGTAAAAAAATCCTCAACAGCAACGACCGTCGGAAAGCCGAAAAGTCCGGTAAATCTGCGGGCTAACTAGCGCCCTTCACCCCATTCTTCTATCCTCCCATTCGCCGGATCATCGGCGGTGGGAGGATTTTTGTTTCCAACGGCTTACGTAGAATTACGCCTTTCCGCTTTAGGGTTCGACTCTCCGCTTCGCATGGCGATTTATTCCCTCGGTTCGTCAAGAACTTATGGGCACGGAAACTGTTATATACCTCACCAACATAATCATCTGCGCGATTATCGCCGCATTGATGACCGAAGCATGGTATCTCTCCGCCCATAGGACCACGCTCAAGTATTGGATGGTGGCCGCGTGGGTCATGCTAGTGGCCGATATTTTCTTCGCCGCCCGCGTCGTTTTACCCCCCGCGATCGATCGAATAGTGCCGACGGTGTTAGTCACGGTCGGGCAGACATTTCTTTGTTTTGGGGCGAAAGTTTTAGCGGGAAAAGACATTCCGTATCGACGTGGAATCATGGTGGTTTTGGTGCACCTACTCGCCCTGATCGCCTTCTACTTACTCGACCCTTCCTCCTCTTGGCGCCGCGTTGTGAATGGCACGATTTGGGCGGGCCTCGCATTTGTGTCCTTTCAAGGACTTCGCCAAAGTGATCCGGTATTTTGGCGCCCCTTAACCGCCCCAGCCAAGGTTTTTGCTCTTCACGCAATTTTTCACATTTTTCGTCTGGTGTTCGCCGTCGCGTTTGAAAAAACAGAATCTGTCACCCTCGCGACGACCATCGATATTATGGGCGATCTGGAGGTGAGCTTTTTTATGGTCGCTTTGTTCGTGGGCTTACTAGTCGCCCACGTGCAGCAACGCAATGAGCAGCTCACGTCCGCCCTTGCCGAAGTCAAAGCGCTATCCGGCCTTTTACCGATCTGTGCATGGTGTAAAAAGATCCGCGACGATGATGGGTATTGGACGCAGGTTGATCAGTATTTCCGTAGTCGCTCCAACCTAAAATTCACCCACGGAGTCTGCTCCGAGTGCGCTGAAAATATAGAGGACGAATTGATCGAAACCGAGATCGCGCCCAAAACCGTGGCGTAGCTCCAAGGGCACTCGCTTCGGATTTCATATCATTCGACGATCAGCGACTCCCTCGCACTCATCATCTGCACCGGAACCTCACTGCCACTGGCCGGTAACCCCGCAGAAACAATCGCCTCCCTGCTCCCCGCGGCTAAAGGAGCCTAACCGACCGCCCTCTCAGAATTGCCCCCCCTTTATCGTCGGTCGTGATGAGCTGATACTTTGAAAACCCGCATTCCAAATCGGGCCACTCCTCCGCGCGCCCCGAATCGACCCGCCCATACAAGATCCGCCCCCCTCCCCGCGACCTGTCGCGAAGCTCCTCAATAAAGGGCGCCGTCGTTCCAACCAATTCGAGGGCGTAATTTCGATCATCGCGGAAACAAAATAATTAACGGAATAACTTCTGTCCCACCGCCCCTTATTCTAATGTCCATCCGCTCTTCCTCTCGTGCGATGCCCTGCACCAATATCACCCTGAAACCAATCCACTCCATGTCTGCGATTACGCGTCTCTGCATCGGTATTTTCTCCCCGTTTTTACTGCCATCGATCGTCTCCGCCGATTCGCCCTTTTCCCTCCGCCTGCTTCAAGACCACGAACTTTGGGGTGATGGCAACGCCGAACTCACCATCTTCACGGCGCAAGAAAAACGCTATGGCACCCTCCACGATACTGAAGTGCGGCACATCGTCGTGCGAGAAGACTTTGCCGGAAAAGAACAGGTCAAAGCCGACAATTGGCAGGCTCCCGGTGCCTTCCCGGTTTTTAAATTAAACCAAATCATCACCGTGCCGACCGGCACCTATCGTTACGATCAGGGCCACTCTTCCTTTTGGCGCGCGAATGATGGTCAACTCATCAAGTTCGCTTCCACCACTAACGACTCCTGCGGACTGAGCTACAAACAGGGCAATCTCTCACCCGGTGGCTGGCGCTACCGGGCCTTTACCTACTGGGAGGGCATGAGCGAAGTCTCCACCTACGCCAAACCACCCCGGGGTGCCCTCACCTACGATGAACTCCCCTTTAAACTACGCACCTTGGATTTCGGCAATGTAGCTGAATTCTCCGCCCCGCTCATGGAATCCGTCATCGACTCCAAAGCCGACAAACTCGCGTGGTCACCCGCCTCCTTCACCATCGTGAAGCACGGCGATACTTGGCAAGTCACAGTGCGGCATTCCCAAGGCACTGACACCTTTGAGTTTGATCAGGCCACGCCTCACGCCTTGCGGCACTGGCAGCGCTGGGACGGCAGTAGCCTCCATCGACAACACCTCACTCGGATCCCCTACTGGAAACTCAATCAGCCCGGCGACGAAAAATACCTTCAACCCGCGGCCTCTCGCCCTTAGGCGATTTCCGTCGTGTAGGCTGTCGCATCCAGCAGCGCGTCTAAATCCGCGGCATCACTCAATCGCACTCTCATGATCCAGCCCTCACCAAACGGATCTTGATTCACCGTTTCGGGGGTCGTATCCAACAATTCGTTAACCGCAATCACTTCACCACTAATGGGTGCATAGAGATCCGAAGCCGCCTTGACCGACTCCACGACCCCAAATACATCGCCCACCGCGAGGTGGTCACCGACCGCCGGCACTTCGACATAAGTGATGTCGCCCAAACTACTTTGGGCGTAGTCCGAGATACCGACTAATACCTCGCCGTCGCCGGCAGATTTAACCCACTCGTGGGATTTTGCGTAGTGAAGATCAACCGGGATATTACTCATGAGGATTTTTTTAGTTCCACGAACGGAGGTTTGACGAGATTCAAAACAATCCGATTGCCTCGAATTTCGACCGCAAGCTCATCTCCTATCGCCGACTTCGGCACGACCGCTGAGCCAATTGCTTCGTTCAGAATCGGAGAGAGCGTCCCCGACAAAACCTGGCCGACCACTTCACCCGCCACGTTCAATACATTGGCCCCCGCGCGGACAATCCGGCGTTCCCCCGTGCGGAAATAAACCACTTTACGGCCATCCGCCGCCATTTTCTCGGCTGCGAGTGCCTCCAATCCACAAAAACCGTTTTCTTTCGCCAGCTTCACGGTCCAGCCGAGTCCCGCCGCTATCGGTGACAAATCATCGTTGAGTTCGTGCCCATAAAGGGGGTATCCGGCTTCTAGCCTCAAGCTATCCCGGGCGCCCAGCCCTGCCAGTTTCATCCCTCGAGGTTCTCCTGCCCCGACCAATGCCGCCGCCAACGCCGGAGCATCTTCCGCCGCATGATACAGCTCAAAACCGTCCTCCCCCGTGTAACCGGTTCGGCTGATCAGACAATGCACCCCGGCAACCGTGCCCTCAAGAAAATGGTAGTATCGAACCAACCCCAGCTTTGCCCCCGTCAGACTCTGCACAATTGCGGCGGCTTGGGGACCTTGGACTGCGAGCAAGCCATAATCGTCCGATCGATCGCTGATCGAAACATCCCATCCCATCGCCTGCTCATTCATCCAAGCGAGATCTTTATCGATGTTACTCGCATTAATACACAGGAAGTAATCGTCCGGTCCTCGCATGTAAACGAGCAGGTCGTCAACCACGCCTCCATCAGACCGGCACATTGGCGAATACAAGACCCGGCCCGCGTAGAGCTTACTCACGTCGTTTGTAACCAACCGATTCAAAAACGCCTCCGCCGCCGGCCCCCGCACCTCTACTTCTCCCATGTGACTGACGTCGAAAAGACCAGCGGAGGCCCGCACCGCTTTGTGTTCCTCCAAAATACTCGCGTACTGCACGGGCATTTCCCACCCCGCGAAGTCGACCAAGCGTCCCTGGTGAAAAACATGAAAGTCATAGAGCGGAGTCCGTTTCAGATCAGCCATACTGGCAGCAAGCTTCCAACGCCCCGCCCGGGCAAGATTGATCCCGCTGTGACCTGAAAATTCCGGGCCTGCACCCTCGCCTCCCCGTCGCCTCGATTTCTCTGGAATTTTTGCATCGTCAATCCCCCTTGCCTCCCCACTAGACTCCTAACACTCATGTTCCTGTTCGCGACTGCGATCATTCTCACCATCAGCGTCTCTTTCATCTGTTCCATGATGGAGGCCCTCATTTTGAGCACCACCGTCGGAGAAGTAGAATCACTTAAAAAGCTACGCCCCAAACGAGGGCTCGCCCTTGAGCAACTGCGCATTGGCCTCGACGAGACGATCTCCACGATCCTTACCCTCAACACCATCGCCAACACGCTCGGTTCAATCACGATTGGCGGGCTGGCGACTTCCATCTACGGCCAAGGTGCCCTCGGCGTAGTTTCCGCCGTGATGACCCTCTTAATTCTCTTCTTCGCCGAAGTCATCCCCAAGAATCTCGGCGTGGTTCATCGCCGCACCCTCCAACCCTACATCGTTTACCCTTTGATGGGGATGCGCAACGCGCTGCGCCCCGTCACCTACTTCTGCAACCTCCTCGTGCGTTGGCTCATTACCGTTCCAACCGAAAAACCTGATTCCGACGAAGAAATCATTCTCTTGGCCGAACGCGGAGCCCTCGACGGCACCCTCAGCAAAAGTGAATCGAGTATCATCGCCAACGCCCTCTCCCTCGACGACGTGCGGGTGATTGAGATCATGACTCCGCGCACCGTCATCACCGCGATCAGCCATACCTCAACCGTGGGAGAAGTGTTCGACGCCTTTCCGAATATTCCCTTCGCCCGGATTCCAGTTTACCACGCTGATCTCGATGATGTGGCCGGACTTGTCCGTCGTCGTGACCTGTTAAAGGCCGTCGCCAACGATCTCGAAACCGATCCCATCAGCGCACACATGCACGAGATTCACTTTATCCCCGAGACGGCCACCGCCGCCCAGGCGCTGCAGGAGTTTCTCCAAACCCATCAACAACTTCTCGTCGCGGTCGATGAGTTCGGTTCGACCTCAGGTGTCCTCACCATGGAAGACGTCATGGAGCACCTCATCGGCCGGGAGATTTTCGAAAAGGATGATATCGCCGTCGACATGCGCGAACTCGCCCGCGCTCGATTGAAGAAACAGAATCGCCCCAAAGCGACTCCCCCCGTTTATAAAACAGCGCCATCCCTGCGCGACGATACGCCGCCACCGGCCAACGATGCTTCTTAGTTTTCTTCCGGGCTCCTTATGACAACCGCGCCAGCCTCCCCGACTCATTGGGTGCACGATCTGAGTCCGTTTCTCGTTCAGTTTAACGAATCCGTGGGGATTCGTTACTACGGCCTCTCCTATCTCCTCGGTATTGGCCTCGCAGGAATGATTCTCTACCGCGCTGCTCAACGGCAGAGACTACGCCTCCCCCCTGCTGCCGTCGCCGACCTCATGACCGCTCTGATCGTGGGCGTGATCCTCGGCGGACGTCTGGGCTATTTCGTGTTCTACGAACCCGCCGTCTTCTTGCAAAATCCCTTACAATTGCTCCAAGTGTGGGACGGCGGCATGTCCTCTCACGGCGGATTTATTGGGGTCGGCTTCGCCATGGCGTGGTTCATGCGCCAACAAAACGCTCCGTTTCTCCATCTATCCGATGCGGTCGTCGCCGTCGCTCCGTTAGGAGTCGGACTGGGTCGTGTCGCCAATTTTATTAATGGCGAACTTTGGGGTAAAATCACCACTTGGAAATGGGCGGTGATTTTCCCCGCCAGCGCCGCTCCCGGCACCCCCCTCACCGCAATCCCCGCCCGGCACCCCTCTCAACTCTACCAGGGTGCCCTCGAAGGCTTCCTCCTTTTCGCCTACTTACAATGGCGCTTCTGGCGCACCGAGACCGCATCAACCGCCCCGGGACGAATTACCGGCGAGTTTCTGATCGGCTACGCCATCGCCCGCAGTATCGGAGAACTGTTTCGTGAACCCGACGCTAGCCTCATTCTTGGCCTATCCCGCGGCACCTTCTACTCTTTATTTATGATCATCGCCGGGATAATTATTATCCGAAGATCCCTCCACCAACCTTCGCTCCCCCCCGATCGCCCTAGGCCATAAACCCTAGAGGAACAAAGTAGAGATTTTGCGGGAATTACGTCTTACTTTTCTGGTGTATCCGTTACGTCGACTGACCTGTCTATTTTTGATCGCTCTGCTGGCCGGGTCCACGCTCACCGCTAAATCGACTTCTCCGCATCCGATCAAATGGATGCGAGGGATTTATATCGCTGAATCCCCCGCTCCCACTCCGGTCTCTCCTGCACTGCTCTTCGCCTCCGCCAAGATCGCCGCCGCGGCCGTCGATGGCTATGTGCTGCGAGGCAGCGGTCAGTCCATGCAACCGCTCTACTCACCCAGCACCGTTCTAGTTGTAGCGCCCACGCCCTTCAATTCGCTCAAAAGAGGCCAAACCGTGCTCTATCGCCTGCCCGAGTCCGCCCTGACTGCGCACGTGCTAATCGCCAAAACAGGACGAGGATGGCGCGTGGCAGGTCTCAACAACAAGCGCCCCGACTCCACCGGCGTCACCGCCGACAATTTGTTCGGGGTCGTGGTCGCGGCGTTCAACCCCATCGAGGGAAACGAAGTGACATCCCCGCTGATTCCCGATCGAATCGAACGCGTTATCCCGCGTCACGTTTTTCCTAGGAAACCGTTCCGCCAAGCGCCTTCACGTCCATCCGGGTAACCAAAGCGATCTCAATCGCGAGCCGAATGGCGGCTTCCATCCTCGGAAGCGCAAAGGCTCCCTCGGCTTGGGGAATATGCACGAATCCGCCCCTGATACCCGTCCGTGACCTCAAGCTGTGCATTAATCCATAAAAGAGATGATTACACACATAAGTCCCCGCCGACTGTGAAATCTCCGCCTGATAACCCGCCGCCTCCAACTGCGTCTTCATTGCCTTGATGGGCAAGGTCGACCAATACGCTGCCGGACCAAATGCCTCGATCGGACGATCAATCGGCTGCTGCCCCGCATTGTCTGGTAGACTTGCGTCATCGATATTTAAAGCCACTCGTTCGAGCGAAATCGCCTTCCGATTAGCCGCGAGCCCCAAACAGAGCACCAATTCCGGCGCATGCTGCTCAATCGCCGATTCCAGCTGTTCCCGCGCTTGCCCGAAAACGACCGGCAACGTGACGCCAATCAAACGCCGCTCCCGCACCGAGGCACCGTCCAAAGTGCGCGCCAAGAATTCGGTGGGGTTAGTCTTCCCCCCCCCGAACGGTTCGAAACCCGTGATCAAAACTTTCCCGCTCATTTTAGAAAAGCTCTCACCGTAATCCCCGCCTCCGCCAGTTCTGTTCGTAATCGCCGCGCAAAAGACACCGCGTGCTCACTATCCCCATGGATACACACCGATTCGGCTTCTACCCGAACCGCATACCCTTCGATTGACTGAACCTCTCCGCGCCGGGCAATCGAGATCACTTGAGCCGCCGATTCATCTTCCGTTTCAATCATCGCTCCGGGCCTGCCTCGTTTCACTAACTGCCCGTCACCGCTGTAGCGACGATCCGCGAAAGCCTCACTCACCACCTTTAATCCTTGGGCTCGAGCCGCGCGCACCGACTCACTCCCTGCCAAGGCCAACAACGCTAAACCCCCATCAAACTTTCGCACGCCCAACGCGATCGCGTCCGCTACCCGGGCATCCCGCGCGGACATCGTGTAAAGCGCACCGTGCGGCTTTACGTAGCAGAACTCCCCGTGATCTCGCAAAGCGGTCAACTGCCCCATCACCAGCGCCTCGATTTCGTGACTGGACAATTCAATGTCCCGGCGTCCCATCCCTTCGCGATCTGCAAAACCCGGATGAGCCCCCACTTGGAGTCCATGCTCCTGTGCCAACGCCATGGTTTTTGCCATCGTAGACTCATCTCCCGCATGCGCGCCGCAGGCAATATTCACCGAAGTGACCAGCGGCATCAGCCACTCATCCCAGCCCGCGCTTTCGCCCCCATCTGCATTGAGATCGATTGCAATCATTTTTTCTGGTCGAGATGGCGCTTAATTCCCATTCCGAGAAACCCAAAGTCCCTTTCAGCCTGCAAACGCAGTTCCTCCGCTTCGGCCAGAGAGACCTCTTCGAACTCAAACTTTTCCCCTGCCCGCATCTCCGCCAAAAGCGATATATCCACCGAGATCACGTTCGCAATTCGAGGATAGCCCCCGAGTGACTGATGGTCGGCCATCAACACGATGGGATTGCCATCAGTCGGGACCTGCACCGTTCCTGCCGTGACCGGCTGAGAAATCATTTTTTCATCACCCGAGTGTCGTATCCTCCCCCCCTCCAATCGCAACCCCATCCGATTCGATTGCGCCCCAACTTCAAACGCCTCCATCACGAAGTGGTCTTGGCTCTCCTGATCCAGCCAGTCCCATTCCGGTCCTCGCACGAACCGCACTTTACCGAGCTGTGATCCCGGAGGAGTAAAGAGAGCAGGAGACATGAACCACCCCAATTTAACCGAACGCACCGTCGTTTCACCCAACCCCAAATGGTCCCCTTTTTTCAACGCCCGTCCTTTAAAGCCCCCAAACCCACCGGCGAGATGAGTCGAGCGCGACCCCAGCACCAACGGGACGTCGATACCGCCACTAATCGCCAGAACGCCGCGATGCCCTGCCACCAAACGTGACAGGTCCAAGACCTCGCCCGCCTCGATCCCGAACGAACGGTAAAACGGCACTCCGGCCACGGTCGCACCTGCCACCGCCAGCACTCGCGCGTCGGTAAAATACAGTTTCGGCCCCTTCACCACCCATTCCAGCACCGCCGCGTCCCGTCGGTTGCCCACCAACAAATTGGCCAAACGCGCCGCCCGTGAATTCATGGCCCCGCCCGCTGACACTCCCCAACGCTGAAATCCACTCCGGCGCGCATCCTGGACGGTCGTTTGCACGCCCGGCGCGAGCACTTCCAGTTCCGCTCCGCCCACCGGAGCGAAGGGCGGTCGAGTCGCCACCTGTTGCTGCTGACCTAATATCCGATCAAATTCCTTTTCGTCAATCTGACGAAACTTCACGCCATCTCCCGCATGCAGTAAACTGGGCGAATTCTCCTTGTTCTCCGAATCGAACAGACTCAGCGGCGTGCGACCGATGAGATTCCAACCTCCGGGCATCGACATCGGATAAACTCCCGTCTGCCGCCCGCCGATTCCGACACTTCCCTGCGGCACAATCGTACGAGGAGTCCTGCGTCTCGGGGTGTGCAGCACCGGATCCAATCCCGCCAAATACGGAAACCCCGGCGCAAACCCAATCGCCTGCACTTGATAATCTCCCTCCACGTGCTTCGCGATGACTGCTTCCGGCGATATTCCCGCTTGTTTGGCCACTTCGCCCAAGTCCGCCCCATAACGTTCGCCGTAGATCACGGGAATCTCGACCAAGCGTACTTCAGTCGAATCCGGCCCATCCGGCCGGGACGGCAGATCACTAAGCATCTTTCGCAACCATCGCGCCTCGAACTGCCAAGAACTGTTCTCCCGCAAATGAACGGCCACCGCATTGAGGCCCGGTACCACCTCGGATATACCGCCTCGCCCTTCGAGCCTTATTTTCTCCGAAACCGCCAAAACCGTTTTCAAATCAACAACTTGGCCTCGATCAGCCCATTCAACAAGGATCGCGTTATCTCCGAGCGGCCTAATTTCCATCACTAGGCTTAACTGCTGCCCATTCACCGACACAAGCATTCGGATGCACACCACGTGCTAATTCTCTTGCCGTGTTCGTCTGATAGTTTGCCGGATTGATTTGAAGTCAGGTCCAGTTTGCGCGATAGATCCCGCGATGCCCTCTTGTCTTTTCACTATTTCACTCGTCGCGGCGCTACTCCTAACCGGCTGTCAAAAAGACGAAGTGCACGCTTACCGTGTCCCCAAGGAAGTGCCGCCGCCTTCAAGTGCCGTGGAGACCGCCTCTACCGCCTCTACCGGCCCGGCCGCGTCGGCTCAGGGCGGCCTCACCTGGCAGGCTCCGGACCACTGGGAGGAACTCACCGCGAATGGGGTACGACGCGGCAGTTTCAAAGCGACCAACGCCGCTGGCGATACCGCTGATATTTCGCTCATCGCATTCCCCGGCGACGTCGGCGGACTCGCGGCCAATCTCAACCGTTGGCGCACCCAAGTCGGCCTCAATCCCCTCCCCGAAGCTGAAGTCCAAACCACGATCGAACATCAAGACACCCCTTATTTCCACCTCGATTTCGTCAACTACCTTGGCGAATCCAACGGCCTCCCGACTCGCGTGGCCGGAGCGGTCACGTCACACGGTGGCGAAACTTGGTTTTTCAAGATCATCGGACCAGCCACCATCGTAGATGCTGAACTCGGTGCCTTCCGGGCATTCCTTCAGACCCTAGCTCCTTCCCGCTGAGCCATGGCTAACTCTCTAAACCCCCTCTTGAAGTTCTTCACTTCCCTGCGCCTGACGGTTGTTCTCCTCGTCACATCACTGGTGCTCGTATTCGTCGCCACCCTGGCCCAAGTCAATCTCGGCATTTACGGGGTCCAAGAGATGTTCTTTAAGTCCTTCTTGGTCTGGGTGGAAATTCCCAATTTAGGATTCTCGCTTCCGGTTTTTCCCGGCGGCTACTTAATCGGTGGCTTTTTGATGGTGAACCTCGTCACTTCCCACGCTCATCGCTTCCGACTCACGTGGAAGAAGGCCGGAATTCAACTCACTCACTTTGGCCTGATCGTGCTGCTCGTCGGCGAGCTCATCACCGGTATTCTCCAAGAAGATTTCTCTCTCCGTCTCGAAGAGGGCGAAACGCGCAACTACTCCGAGAGTTTCCGCCGCAACGAAATCGTCCTGATCGATAAGACTGATCCCACCTTCGACGATGTCGTTGCGATCCCCGAAGCACATTTGGACGATTCGGATCCCATCCAGCACGGCCAACTTCCCTTCCGCGTTGTCACTCGGGCTCATTACCCCAACGCAAATCTTACCATGCTTAATACCCTGCCCGCAGGCACCCCGGGCGTCGCCGCCAACCTCTCCGACGAAGGTATCGGCCCCCGACTGGCCCTGCTTCCCGCCCCCTTTACCTACAATGATGAGGAGCGCAATCTCCCCGCCGCCTTCGTCGAACTCGTCGGCACCGACGGCTCTCTCGGCACTTGGTTACTTTCTCCGATGCTCACGCAACCCCAAACATTCGAGCACGACGGTCGCACTTGGAATATCTCCTTTCGTTTTGAACGCGAATATAAGCCCTTCTCGCTTTCTTTGATCGAATTGAAACACGACATCTACCCCGGCTCTACCATCCCCAAAAATTTCTCTTCCTTGGTGCGCCTGCAAACCGCCGACGGTTCCGAAGATCGAGAGTCCCTCATCTTCATGAATGAGCCTCTCCGCCATGAGGGATACACCTTTTATCAATACCAAATGGATAGCGCCAACGGCTTCAGCGTCTTGCAGGTCGTCCGCAACCCTGCCCGCTCACTCCCTTACGTCGCCTGCGCGCTGATGAGTCTAGGTCTCCTCTGGCAGTTTACTTACCACCTCACCAAATTCGCCCGCCGTCGCAGCTAGTCTAACCCTATCCCCCTCCGACTGAATTTCTCGAACTTGCTCAGTATGAAACGCTACTTCCCGTTCCTTATTCTCATCCTCGCCGCCTTTATTCTCTTCCTGGGGATTAAACGCCCCAACGGGGGTAGCGATTTCGATCTCAACGGCTTCGCTCAACTCCCCACGCTTGCCAACGGCCGCATCAAACCGATGGATACGGTGGCCCGCACCAATCTTCTGATTCTTCAAGGCCGCCAGAAGGTAGAAAATGCCGATGGTGAAATAGTGCCCACCACCGCTTGGTTACTCGACGTCTTTTTTCGACCCGAGATCGCCGACTCCTACCAGCATTTTGAAATCGTTCATCCCGGTATTCTCGAAATCTTCAAACTCACCACCGCCGACGGTGACGGTAAAAAACGCTTCTCGTTCGCCCAGCTTGAATCCGGCCTCGCGGAGGTTGATCGCCAAGCCAAACTCGCTGATGAAATCGAAACGGCCCTTCGCAGTGCGTTCCAACGCGCCGCCGTGCAAACTCGCAATCGACTGATCACGTATCAACAAATCAAACACAGTTTGGTATTGCCCGACGGTCGCGACTTCCTCGGCCAACTGCACCGGTTGCAAGACGAAATCCAGCCAGGTATCGCGGCGGTGCGCGCGCGCTCCAACAGTGAACCTCACGATGAAGAATTAGCCGAACGAATCATCGATGCCGGCCAAGTTTTCTTGCGCCTTGACCAAGTCGCATCGCTGCTCCCCATCCCCCCGCTCGGTGAAGACACCAGCGATCAATCTTGGCAAAAAACCGGCAAGGCCCTGCTCGATTCGTTCCAGACCGGCATGGTTAACCCCTACGCGCTGACCTACGCCGGCCTCGCTCAAGCTTGGCGCGAGCAGGACCCGGTGAAATTCAACACCATCGTGCGCTTGTTCACCGACCAGCTGCAAAACCGCTACGCCACCCAACTCTCCAAGGCTGGAGCGGAAACTCGTTTCAACGAAATCGAGCCGTTCTATCGCAGTTCCATTCTCTACGTCCTTGCCTTCCTGCTCGCGATCTTCTCCTGGCTGCGGTGGCCGGAACCGCTGCAACGGGCCGCATTTTTCGTCATGACTCTCGCATTCGTGGCCACGACCGCGGGTATCTTGACCCGCATGTGGCTGGAGGGACGCCCTCCCGTGACCAACCTCTACTCTTCCGCCCTTATGGTGGGCTGGGGCGCGGTCGGGCTCTGTCTCATCCTTGAGCGCTTTTTCCGCAACGGTATCGGCACCACCGCGGGAGGTCTCGTTGGCTTCGGCACCTTGTTGATTGCCCACCATCTCTCACTTTCGGGTGACACGCTGGAAATGATGCGGGCGGTGCTTGATTCTAACTTCTGGTTAGCGACCCACGTCATCATCATCACCATCGGCTATTCCGCGACGTTCCTCGCCGGCTTCTTGGCCATCATCTATGTTGTCCGGGGATTACTGACCAAATCATTGGATAAAGACACCGCCAAGTCCCTCGAACGCATGGTCTACGGCATCGTCTGTTTCGCCACCTTGTTTAGTCTGGTTGGCACCGTCCTCGGCGGCATCTGGGCCGATCAGTCCTGGGGGCGTTTTTGGGGCTGGGACCCCAAGGAAAATGGCGCGCTCCTGATCGTGATCTGGAATGCGATTATTCTACATGCCCGCTGGGGCGGACTCGCTCGCGCTCGGGGCATCATGGCCTTGGCGATCTTTGGCAATATCGTCACCAGTTGGAGTTGGTTCGGAACTAACATGCTGGGTATCGGACTGCACAGCTACGGATTCATGGATTCTGCCTTCTGGTCCTTAATTGCTTTCGTGGCGAGTCAGCTTGCAATCATCGCGATCGCCTACATCCCCCAAAACATGTGGCGATCGGCTCCCTTCCTCGCAAAAGCGTAGCCATTCTCCCGCTGCCCTCACTCGCTCAAACATCCGACCGGTGGTGGCTTAACGCGGCGGGAGCTCGTCGGCTTTTGGCGCGACTTGCATCAAATTCGGCGTCAATTCCGCCTCGACTTGTCCTGCCGTCCAGCGAAACGCCCCCGTCAGCATCGCTTGGAAATAATCAGTTTCCCACCCGTCTTCACGGTGTCCCATCGCGTTGAACCAAACTCGCCCCGCCCCATAAGGTTTTGCCCAAGCCAAAGGGTAATCCGGGCGCGCATACGGCTGCCCCTCCATTTCTTTCGTCCGCATCACTAACAGGACCCTAGCCGCCCGCGAAAACTCCTTGAGCGAATTACCCACTCCTCTTTGACGGTAACGGTCTCCTTAAGACCTTCGAAGCCCGGAAACGCGCGCTCCACCACCGCCGCCGTCGCGACCCTGCTGCCCGACCATGATTGATTAACTCGCCGCCGAGCCTCTTGATATACGGGTCAAAGTGCTTCCCCATTTAGCCGGTAACGATTTCCTCGTTCACTCTGCGGTGGATTACCCCCGGTGATTTCATCGGAGTGAAATGCACCGGAGCCGGCGTGTGCCGCCATAAATTCTCCCCCCGCCGCCACCCATTCCAGTAAAGCCTGCTTTCACTCGCCGCTCATCGGAGGGTTTTCGTCCATCTCCACCGCCAGCAAGTTTCCACTGGTGTAGAAAAAGACGACGTCGAACTGCTGGAGATACGCTTTTGAAAACAAACTGCCATCTTTACTGAAGCTAAACTCGATCTGTTCTCTGGCCCCCAGACGCGACAACACCTTCTCGGCATGGCTCGGCTCGCCCGCGGCACCTCGCTTGATGACTTGGTGCTCATACCCCGCCGCTTTGGTAAAAAACCGCACCATAATTGGCGCCGCGCCCCCGGAGCGGTCCAACCCCAGCGCCGATCAAGACAGGACGGATAATACGAAACTTCAGGAGCGAAAGCTAATCGTGCCACTTTCCGCTGCAATCCTGCGCCACGACCCGATAAATTTTCCGGCTCCTATCTCAACCCGCTAAGAGCTCCTCCGCGTGCGCAATCGCACTCGCCGCGCGACGATCTCCCAACATCCGCGCCAACTCTTCAATGCGACTCGCTCGATTCTCGTGAATCGCCTGAATCGTCACCTTCACGCGATCCTTCGATTGATCTTTTTCGACCACAAAATGGGCCGCTCCCTGCGCCGCCACTTGGGGCAGGTGAGTCACACAAAGCACCTGATGCCCCGTCCCAATCGCGGCCATTTGCGCCCCCACGACTCGTCCAATCTCACCCCCGACGTTTGCATCCACTTCGTCGAAAACCAACACCGCCACGTCATCCAAATCAGCCAAAACCGATTTCAAGGCCAACATCACGCGAGCCAATTCGCCGCTCGACGCAATACGACTCAAAGGCAAAGCGGCTTCCCCTACATTGGGCGAAAACACATACTCCACCGCACTGTCGCCATCAGCGGTGAGTTCTTTTGTGGCCGAGACCTCAATTCGGAAATCCGCTTTCTTAAAACCCAGTTGAGCAATCGCTTTTCCGGCGACTTCGGCCAGCGCGACGGCTGACTTCTTCCGTTGATTTCTCAACTTAACCGCCAGGGCCCGAGCACTCTTTTCTTCCGCGGCAATCTGGTGATCTAACTTAGCCAAATGGCCTTCGATATCACCTTGGCCCTCAATTTGAGACCGGAAGGTTTCGCGTGCCTCTCGCACTGCCGTCAAGTCACCGCCATACTTTCGCTTCATCTCCAACCAAGCGTTCATCCGCTCGTTCAGACTCTCCACCGCTTCCGGCTCAAACGAGAATTGCCCGGCAAGCGCGGTATATTCGGAAGTCAGATCATTCAACTCAATGCCGACCGCCTGCAAGCGCTCCGCGAGATCCCGTCCGGCTTCATCCAGCTCACCTAATTCGTCAGCCGCTCGTTGCAGCGGTCCCAGTTGCGAAGCGATTCCATCATCACCGCTGAGGCCACTCTCCAAGCTCTGGGCGAGCTCCGTCAGTTCCTGCGCCTGGCTGACCCGCGTGTAGTCTCTTTCCAACGTTTCGATTGCTTCCTCCTCCAACTCCACTGCATCCAACCGCCGCAATTGATTGCCCATGAACTCGACTTGATCCGGCGACAATCGCTTCTGCTCTAACAGTGTTTTCCGTCGCGCGAGCAGCTCTCGCCATGCGTAATACTCTGTTTGATACGCGACCCGACTCGCTTGATTCTGAGCGTAAAGATCAAGCAACTCGAGCTGGCAACTCGGTTTCAACAATCTCCGCGGCTCACTCGGCCCATGAAAATCGATCCAGCTCTCGCCCAAACGTTGGAGCGCACCCAATGTGGCCATACTGCCGTTAATGGTAATTTTTGGCGCCCGAGTCCGCGCGAGGCTGCGTTTCAACACCAAAACGCCTTCTTCACATCGCGGCAGGTCGAGTTCCTCCAATAGCGCATCGATCCGACCAGCTTGCGCAAACCACAAGGTCGCCTCCACCTCGCACCGTTCCGCCCCCTGCCGAATGATGGTCTTATCTACCCGCTCTCCCGCCAGTAAACTGAGTGCCCCGAGCAAAATACTCTTCCCCGCTCCCGTTTCCCCGGTGACCACGCTAAACCCGGCCTCGAAGTCCAACGACACCTCCTCTAATAGAGCCAAATTGCGAATTGTAATGGTCTGTAACATACGGCCGAGCCAGTGAGTCCGGTCACCGATCCAGATTCAAGTCGGTTCGATCGCTGATTCGTTAATCGGTGATTTTTTTTGCAGCCTGAAAATGACGAAGGTTTTTCCTTGCCGATTCGGCGACCCATTCTGCTTACTCTCCGGCTCTCATAGAGACGGACCCTTAGCTCAGTTGGTTAGAGCGCTTCCTTGACATGGAAGAGGTCAGCAGTTCGAGTCTGCTAGGGTCCACCATTCTTACGCTTAGCGTTACAAAAGAATAACTTAAGTTACTTTTCCTTTGTCCGGAAAAACCGCTTCGCGATTTCCACATCGCGACTAATTTGCTTCCGCAGTACCTCTACATTCGCAAATCTCTGCTCCGCTCGGATATGCCGACACCATTCCACCGCCAACAAGTCACCGGTCTCGTAGTTCACATCCCCGTCTAATCCATGCACCTCGAGTAACGGTACCACGTGATCATTGGTTTCCACCGTCGGACGCAAACCATAGTTGGCCACGCCTCGCCCCTCCAATCGCTCATCTTCCAACCGTCCGAATCGCACGGCATAAACCCCGTAAGCCGGGCGACTCTCGGGATCCCATTCGAAATTCAGGGTTGGGAAGCCCATCGTCCTCCCCAACTTCCGCCCCGGCACAACTTCGCCCGCACTTTGGTAGGCATAGCCCAGCAACGCATTCACGGTGGCTAAATCTCCCGCGGCCAGGGCCGCGCGTATCCGGGTGCTACTGATGGGCGCACCATCCAAATTCACTCGAGGAGCACTGTAGACTCCCACCCCACGCTCACTGGCCAAAGTCTGTAACATCGTCACGTCACCGATTCGCCCTTGGCCGAATCGCCAATTTTCTCCGACATAAATCATGCGTAAGTGGGGTAACGCGCGCTGCAACATCGGCACGAATTCCTCCGCACTCACTGCCGCAAATTCCCGCGTAAACGACTGCGTGATCACCGACTCGGCCCCCAACTGTCGTAACCTGCGGGCCTTGATCTTCGCCGGCATCAACAAGCGCACCGCTGCGTCCGGCCGGAGCACGCGACTCGGGTGGGGATCAAAGGTCAACGCCACCGCGACCCCGTCTGTCCGCCGCGCTGCGACCACCGCCGCGTCCATCACGGAACGATGCCCAAGATGGACGCCGTCGAACATCCCGATGGCCAAGTGCACCGGCCTTTCACCCCAGCCCGTCGCGTTATCCAAACCGGCAATATCTGCCGTCCAACTCAACGCGCAATCCTCGGTGTAACTTGATGGATCGGCAGGAGCCGCTCGCCCAACTCAGGCAGTGGCATATTCAATAACTCCTCTAGTGTAAGGGCCTGATCAACGGAAAGCTCGCCCGATGAAGTTCGACGCAAATTTTTCAGGTGCCCGCCACAATTCAGTTTCTGGCCCACATCATGAGCAATCGTGCGCACGTAAGTCCCCTTGCTACACCTGACCCGAAAATCCAACTCCGGCGACTCCCACCGGTTCAAGTCAAAATCCATGATCCGGATAAACCGAGGTTCGCGCTCCACTTCCTCCCCCGCGCGGGCCCGCTTGTAGAGCGGCACACCGTCAATCTTGATCGCGGAAAACATCGGCGGAAGCTGGTATTGGTCCCCTTTGAAATCGGCTAACACTTTGGCCACGTCCGCTTCCGTCCATTCCGGCACCGGACGCGTTTCCAAAACTTCTCCTTCTGCATCCTGCGTATTGGTGACTTCCCCCAGCTTGATGGTGCCAGTGTATTCCTTCTCGACGCTCATGAGGTATTGCGAAATTTTCGTCGCCTTCCCCACCAGCATGACCAGCAATCCCGTCGCCGCGGGGTCGAGGGTGCCGGCATGGCCGATCCGCTTCATCTTCAGCTTCCCCCGTAAACGGGCAACCACATCGTGAGACGTGTGATCAATGGGTTTGTCCACCAACAGGACGCCGTCGTATTCTTTCTTCGCTCCAAGCATAAATCAATTCCCACGTTCCGCATCCACCTGATGCAATCGCGATTCCAGCGTCTCAACGAGCTGCTGCTTGAAATCACTGGCCTTGATCCCAGTGACGTTCAGCCCCGCCGCACACGCATGTCCTCCCCCCCCAAATATTGCCGCAACCTGATCGACCCGATAGGCCGGATCTTCCGCGCGTAAACTCGCCTTGATTCCATCCGCCCGCACTTCGATCAGGCAACCAATCAAAACCCCATCAATCGCTCGCGCATAGTCGACCATGCCCTCCGTATCCTCCGGACCAGTATCGGTTTCGGCAAAAACCCCTTCAGCTAATGTGCCGACACAAATCCGTCCCTCGCCATACTGTTCAAATGAGGCTAGGTAGCGCTGCAGCAACTGCAGTTTCCCGGCCGGTTCACGTTCATAAAGCTCATGGCCCGCCTCAACCGGATCTGCGCCCAACGCCACCAACTCGGCCGCTAATTGAAAAGTGAGACGACTCGTTGTCGCAAAACGAAATTGTCCTGTATCCGTCAAAATCCCAGTGTAGAGAGCCTGTGCGGTCGGAGCATCAATCTTTTTATCCAATTCCAGAAACAAAGCCGCCAAAATTTCACACGTCGCTGAAGCGTCGGCCTGCACACAATTGTGCATGGCATAACCCGCATTAGAAACATGGTGATCGATATTACCAAACGGCTGCGGGAACCGCTCTTGCAGCACCTTACCCGCTCGCTCCTGATCCGCACAATCCACGTAAATCGCGACAGAATCTCCATCCGGCAATTCATCGAGACCGAGAATCGGCTCTTCGCGGACCAAATAGCGCAAACGACGCGGCACCGGACTTGGGTTGACACAAATCACCTCGCGCCCCGCCGCCCTCAGCGCACGAGCCAAAGCCACTTGGGAACCAATGCAGTCTCCATCAGGTCGGGCATGCCCGATCACCACCACCGAACGGTCTGCCGTATGATCCCACAACCGACGAAACGAGACCGTCGTTGACCAGGGCAACAACGTCTGGCTCACGACGTGCCTTCCTTTGCTTTTGCTTGCTGGTCGATCTCATCCAATACATCCAGCACGCGGTTACCGCGCGAAAATGCTTGGTCCATCAGAAAAATCCAGTCGGGCGCGTGCTTGATCTGAATGCGGTGCGCAAGCTCTCGCCGGATTTCCTTCCGTTTGCGCAAAAGCCACTTGAAACGGTCCGTTACATTATCCTCGGCTCCGAAAATGGAGAAGAACACTTTACCCGTTTTCAAGTCCGAAGCGACTTCCACCCCTGCGACGGTGATCGTCACCGCTTCCTGCTTATATTTTGTATGCAGGTAGGAGCCCAGCTCACGCTTAACCAACTCGGCTATACGAATAGTGCGGTTAGACATTTTAAGAGAATCTTGTGGTAATCAATCCGCCCGCATCAGAGCGCGGCGCGCACCTTTTTGATATCGAACACTTCGATCGTGTCACCCTGTTCATAACCGTTAAAGTCGTCCAGCTTGATACCACATTCCAAACCAGCTCTGATCTCGTTGGAGTCGTCCTTGAATCGTTTGAGCGTCTGGATTTTACCTTCGTGAATCGACTCTTTGCCGCGCCGTAGTCGAGCCATTGCGTTGCGCGTGATCTTGCCTTCGGTGACCAAACAACCAGCCACGAACCCTTTCGCCAGCGGGAAGACTTCGCGCACCTCGGCGGCACCCCGTTTGACTTCCTTGAGCTCAGGATCGAGCAAGTCCGCCATCATCACTTTCACCTCATCGGTGAGTTCATAGATGATTTTGTAAGACTCTATCCTCACCCCGTGGTGCTTGGCCATCGGGATCACCCCATTCTCCAATTTCGTACTGAAGGCCAAAATAGTGGCACCGGCCGCACTCGCGCGCTGCACGTCTGTTTTAGTGATCACTCCCACTTCACTGGACACGATCTCAGCGGAAACCTTACTACTCTGGATTCCTTCGATCATGCCACGCACCGCTTCAGCGGAGCCGTAAACGTCACTCTTGATCACGAGCTTCAGCACTTTGGCTCGGGTCGCTGCGATATTGGCAAACAAAGCTTCCACGGATACTTCCTTCGGCTCAGCCGCCTGCGTCACGAACTGATTTTTCAGCATATCCGCCGTCTCTTCAGCTTCAATTTCGGCGGCGCGAGCATTCTTTGCCGTCGTAAAGGTCGCCCCGGATTCCGGCGTGCCCGACCAACCGATGACGCGCACTGGCGTCGAAGGAGGAGCCTCTTTCAAATTCTTGCCTTGATCGTCGAACATCGCGCGAACCTTCGCCCACTGCTTGCCGCAAACGATGGCATCGCCTACTCGGAGCGTGCCCCGCTGCACAATGACCGTCGCCATCGGCCCCCGGCCCACATCGATCTGGGCTTCGATCACGACACCCTCAGCTTTTGCTTTCGGATTTGCGCGGAGTTCCAACACCTCGGCCTGAAGATTGATCATCTCCAAAAGCTCTTCGATACCGTCACCCTTAAGGGCCGAAACTGGCACCGTGATCGTCGATCCTCCCCAATCTTCCGGGGCGATATCACGTTGCTGCATCTGCGTCTTCACCGCCTCCAAATTTGCACCCTTCGTGTCCATCTTATTAACGGCCACGATCAGGGAAACTCCCGCTTCCTTGATGTATTTAAGGGCCTCATCCGTCTGAGGTTTGAAGGAGTCATCCGCCGCAATCACCAGAATTGCGATGTCGGTGACTTGCGCCCCGCGAGCACGCATCTTGTTGAACGCCGCATGGCCCGGAGTATCTAAGAACGTGATCTTACCGCTGCTGTTCTCGACTTGGTAAGCCCCGATGTGCTGCGTAATTCCGCCCGCTTCCCCCTTGACGACATTCGATTTGCGAATCGTGTCCAAAAGTGAAGTTTTACCGTGATCGACATGACCCAAAATACACACCACCGGTGGTCTTGGTTCAAGATTCGCTTCCTCTTCGGCCTCTTTTTTGGCTTTGCTTTTCTCGATGTCTTTTTCTGTCGGTTTTACGTTCACCTGCGGCCCGTCACCGCGATGTTTCACATCGAGAATAATGTTGTGCTTCTCAGCCAACTTGACCGCGACATCTTGCTCGATCGTCTGATTCATGGAGGCGAAAATGCCTTGCTCCATGAGTTCGGAAATGAGTTTAAACGGCTTGATTCCCAGCACCATGGCAAATTCGCGCACGATGATCGGCAGCTTCACCGAGATGGTTCGCACCTCTCCGACGTCCGCAACAACCGCTACGGTTTCGCGAGGAGCCGGCGCCACCGGTTGAGCAGGTCCTTTAAACGGCACGGCCGGCGGTGGAACCGATACCGAACGAGGAAAGGCTGGTAGGGGTAGCGCTGGCGCGCGGCGCGCGGCGGGGGACGACGGCGTCGGTGGCAGGGCTCGCGGCGCGGAGATAGGAGCAGGTGATTTAGCCATCGGAGTTGGTGGCGGTGGCGGAGCGACTGGCTTCGACACCATGATAGGTTTTCCTGCGACCGCCGCTTTCGCTGCTTCAATCGCCGCAACCGCCTCGGCCTTTTCGCGCACCACATCGGCTGCGGACTTCACGAAGACCCCTGCCGGCAAGTTCACCCGCGAGGGTGCCGACGGTGCATCAGTCTTCTCTTCCTTCGGAGCCTCGTCGGCCGCCTTCTGGGCGGCGGCGGCGGCATTCCCCGCTGCGGCCTCCTGAGCTGCCTTGGCGGCAAACTCCTCTTCCAAGGCCTCTGCCGAGATATTGTCGATCGTGCTGGACGCGGTTTTAACGTCGTAGTTGCGCCCCTTGAGGAGAGTTAACAACGATTTGTTGTCCAGGCCGATCTTCTTGGCGAGTTCGTGAATGCGGATGCTCATCAGGCGGTACTAAAATCTATCGTTGGGCGTGCTGAAATAGTGTAAAAGGTGAAACTAATTAAGCGTCACCACGGGTTGCGGCGACCTTGGCGAGAATATCGGCAGCCTCTTCAGGAGTAAAACCAGTGCCTTCGAGATCGTCCGCTTCAACCCCCTCGAAAATTTCGAGTGAGACAAATCCGGCCGAGACCAAGCGCGTCGCTAGTTCGTAATTGACCGCGAGGGCTGCGGCCAACCGTTTAGTGGCTTGGTCCTGCACGTCGATGGTCTTTTCCTTGTATTCTTCGATATCGATCTTCCAACCGATCAAACGGGAGGTCAGCCGGGCGTTTTGGCCCTTACGGCCAATGGCGATCGCAAGATCGTCCTCTACTACCCGAAGCAAAATCCGACGCCCCCGTTCATCGAGACGGACTTCACGAGGAACCGCCGGCTTAAGTGCCTCACGCACCATTTGTTCCGGGTCGGCAAAATAGTTGATGATGTCGATCTTCTCCCCATTGAGTTCCCGCACGATCGTCTTCACGCGAGCTCCTCGGGCTCCAACGCAGGCACCGACGGGATCGACTTTGGGATCATTGGAGGTCACTGCCATCTTGGTGCGATAACCGGGTTCACGGGCAAAAGCTTCAATCTTTACCGTGCCATCCGCAATTTCCGTGACTTCAAGCTCGAACAAACGACGCACGAACTTGGAGCTGGCTCTGGTCAACATCAATTCAGGGCCGCGCGGCGTGCTCTCAATGGCAGCCAACAAACAACGAATACGATCACCCGGCTGGTATTCCTCACCGGGAACCTGCTCGCGGCCCATCAATAATGCCTCGGCCTTACCCAAGTCGACGTAGATGTCGTTCCGCTCGCGGCGACGCACCGTGCCGGTGACAATGTTACCCACCATGTCCTTAAAGTCGTCGTAAATCCGGTCTTTTTCGAACTGGCGCAGACGCTGCATAATCGCCTGACGTGCCGTTTGAGCAGCGATCCGACCCAAATACGATGGATCAATATCCTTCTCCACGAACTCGCCCAACTGCGAACCTGGATGTAAAATATTCGCCTTCTCAATGTGAATTTCAGTGCGGGGATCACTCACGGAATCCACCACCTTCAACAGCGCCCAAGCATGCAGCTGGCCGTTCTTGGGATCGATATCAATTTTTAGTTCCTGACCGGAGTTAACTCCCTTCAATGCAGCAGTTTTAATGGCATTGACGATCGTTGCGATCATGTCGGAACGATCGATGCCCTTCTCCTTCTCCATGTATTCAAGGACGGATAGAATTTCGCTACTCATTTGATGGTGGGATTTGCGGTAAAGATGAAAAAAAAAGCGGGCCAGAGGGCCCACTTTCAGAAGTGTGAACTGAAATGTGAAAGATCACCATAGCTTGCCACAAAATTTGATGTCAAGTCCGGTGGGGAACAGCCTCGGCGCCAGCTAACTGACTCCCCATTAGGCCCTGCACATGACCCCAGGCCAAAGGATTGCTGCGGCCATCCGCCAAACCGATTCGTCGCGCCGCTTTTACCAACGCGTCCGGCTGATCCCCTGGTCTGGCGTGATACCACCAGCCAAATCCTGTTTCTTTACTCAAATGCCCCCCGGCGACCAACAAAGGCAGCAGCCCATCTCCCCACAGATTGTCCGCCCTCGGCGACGCCACTACGCCTTCCGCCCCGATTGCCCCCATCACCGCTCGCCAAGTTTTCGTGAACCCCAACTCTCGCCTCGCCTGCGCGACCTTAACCCCATCTTCGAGTACCCCTCCCGCTAACCTCTCCCCTATTTTAGCCAATTGCCGCGGCCAATTCCCCTCCGCAATCACCCACCGGGCGTAGCTCTCCAGCCTCTTCCGCGGATGATTCACAGGACGCACCCCCTGCAATTTCCATTTCGGTTTCTCCGCCTCAAACACCGCATCTACCACCACTTCACCCGCCATCCACGCCGCCAGCGACCACCGCGTCGCGACCTGCAACATCGGCGAACGGTTAAACTTATACCCCAGAATTTCGAGCGCCGTGTGATGACAGGCCGATTCCCAGCCCAACTTGTCGATTCGCACTTTCGCGTAGTGCACCTTTTGCTGCCATCGCGTCATCGCCTGGGTCCGGATCTCAATTTTGACATCCTCACTCGACATCGCCAACCACCGCTCCGCCAACACATCCAGGGGCCGCGCCGCGATCGCCGTCACCGCCGCATCCGTCGCGTATTCCTCCAAATCGTGCCACAGCAACGGCAACATCACCACGATCGGAATCTGCCGACCTCCTCCGCCTTCTGTCTGGCTAGCTTTCGGTGGGAACAGCACCACGTGCAGAATCACCCGATCATAATTCCCGTCACCCGCATGGCCGTGAGCCCGCCAATCCTCCTCGCGTAAATGCACCTCAACCGCCCCGCTCAACCACTCGTCTCCGATCTTAATCCGCGCCTCCGCAAAATCCGGCCCACCCAAACGGTTCCAGCGCCCCTTCCCTTCAATTTTGACCGGGCGACCATCAACCGTGCGTAATCCGCTCACATCAAACGTTTGCTCCGCCCAAATCCGTTGCAGCAACAACTCGGGAAACTGGAACGGCCCGAACAAGCCCTGCACCTCCGCCACCGCCACACTCGTTTGTTCGCTATCCCGATAGTCCGACATCCCGCCAACCAAATCGTCCTCCCCGCATCGTCGCAACACACATTAGGGCGCTTTAGACCGTCTCACCGTAACAAAACGCCTCCTTTCTGTCTCTCTGGGGCGAAACGATCGGGCGGTGGCTGTTCTCACTCGGCGTCAATTTCCGCTTCCAACGCCCGATGCCGCGCGGTCAATTGCGCCACAATCGCCGGGTGGGTCGAAGCGTGGTCTCTTACCTCCGGATTCTTTTCCTCTAAATTGTGGAGCGAAACCTTCATGAGTCTTCCCTCCTTATTTTCCTTCGCAATGAGCTTCCATTTTCCTTCGCGCACCGCCCAATCCGTCCCCCAACTGAAATGGATCACGGCGTGGGCACTGGCCGACGCCGAATCCTCTATCACCGGCACGACGCTGTGACCGTCAAGTTTTGGCGCGTTCGGCGCCGCTTCAATCCCACACAGTTCCAGCACCGTCGGGAACCAATCCATCACCGTGATGACTTGGTCGCGCGTTTCCCCTGCCGGGATTCTTCCCGGATAACTGATCATCGCCGGCACGCGAATGCCTCCTTCGAGCAACTCCGCTTTGTGCCCAATCCACTTCCCCGTATTTCCGCCCCCCCCGTGCGCGCTGTAATAATGCCCCGCCGGATACCCGCTCGCGTGGTCTGCAAGGGAAACGGCTCGGTGGCTCTCCGCGGAATGACCATTGTCACTCATCATAATCACCACGGTGTTGTCACGCAGCCCAGTCGCTTCGAGTTTGGCCAAAATTTGGCCGACGTGGTCATCCACTGAGGAAATCATCCGGGCATACGACTGCCGGGGCATCTCCAAGTCGGGGTAAGCGTCCTTGAACTTCTCGATCGGCTGCTCGGGGTAATGCGGCAGATTGAGTGCGAGCGTGAAAAAGAAAGGGGCGTCTTGATTGTCTTCAATGTAGTCGAGGGCCCGCTCCAAGATTAAATCCGGGAAATACTCCTCCCGGCGGAATACCTCCTCGTTACCATCATAGAGATCGTGGAAGCCTTGTCCGTGCATGAAGTAGTGCCGGTAATTATCGATAAAACCTCCGAGATGACCGAAGAAGGTGTCGAACCCCTGATCCAACGGCCCGTGACCAAGCTTGGCGCCCAGATGCCATTTGCCAAACAAAGCCGTGCGGTAGCCTTCCGCTTTCAGCACCTCAGCGAGGGTCAACTCCTCCGTCGCCATATTGGTTTTTCCGGCATCACTGCCATTGCGGTCCCCTTGGGTCCAATGGGTCACCCCGCCCCGCTGCGGATGACGACCCGTAAAAAGCGCCGCCCGCGACGGACAACAAACCATGTGCGCGTAAGCCTGCGTGAACCGGACCCCCGTTTTCGCCAGTTGGTCCAGATGAGGTGTGCGCAGATCCGTCGACCCATAGCAGTTCACGTCCAGCGTGCCCTGATCATCGGTGAACAAAATGACAACATTGGGACGATCCCGTGCCAATAGGCCCGCTGCTAACCACAGGCTCAGGAGAAAAACGATCAGGGGTTGTTTCATAAATTTATTGGTCTTCCCGTGAGGCTTTAAGCATCTCCCCCCCGTGCTGCTTGATTCTGTTCCCGCCGCATCGCGATTTGATCGAGCTCCGCGTTGCCCGTCCGCGGACGATTCCCGATATCTTTCGGTGTGCCACCGGCCTGCCGCCGCGACTCCCCAAGCTGCACTTTAAAATCCCTCAGACGGTCGGCGCGCGTCGGATCTTCCCCTAAGTTATTCATCTCCGTTGGATGAATCTTGAGGTCATACCATTCCCATTCATCGCGGCCCTCGAAGTGAATCAACGTCTCGTTGGCGGTCCGAATTCCCACCCGCGCCGGCGGATCAAAGCGCGAATAATAGTGACGATAATAGAACGCATCCGGCCAATCCGGAACCGACTCTCCCGCGAACCATCGCACCAGCCTACGAGCCTGCATATCACCAAACCCCACCGGATTCATATGCAAATGATCCTTGCCCACGAACCCCGTTTGATCGCCATGCGCCTGCCGGTATTTCGGCAAAGTGGGTTGGCTTTGATCAAGTCCCGTAAACTTGTAGACCCGCTGCAGGTGCGAATACTTGCCCGTCAGGATCACCGCCCGGCTCGGCGGGCCAATCGAGTGGGTCACCAACGCAGTGGTAAATCGCCTCCCCTCCCCCGCCAACCGATCTAACCGGGGCGTCGGGGCCACCTTCGCCAACCGCCCACCGTCAGCACCGATGGCGTGAGCGGCATAATCGTCCGACATGATGTAGCGAATAGTGACCGACTTCGGCGCCGCGCCCCAGGTCAGACCCAGCCCCGCCAGGATCGTCCGCAATGAGCCCTTAAACTTCATGGGCGGGGCGGAATTCGCCGCGCCAAATGACGTGTCATTGGCCCAGCTCATGAATCGTATTCTGAATCTCGCCCACGACCTTCTCGCCGTTTGCGCCGCGCAAATCATAGCGTATCGACATTTGCCATACTGGACCCATCTCCGCGATCGCCAGCGTCAGCACCGTCCCGTCCGCCGAAAGCGTCGCGCTCTCCACGTCGTGCGACCGCTCGTCGTAGTGCTTCGAACCGTAAACTCCCATCCGGACCAACGCCCAACTTTCAACCTGGAATTGCGCGGCGACATCCTCGATCGACCGCCGATCCAATGGATCCGAAAAAACAATCTCAACCCCCGATGCCTTCGCCTTCAATTCGACCGGCAGGTGCGCCGGTTCACCCGTCGCCCGCACCCGATAAAATCCCCCCGCCAACTGCAGTTGCTGCGTGCCCCATGCCGCCATGCCCCCAAGGTAAAGGTGTCCGTTCTTCGGGTGAAACCGACCTCGCATGATCCCGGTGGGAAAATCAGGAATCGGCAAGCGGGCGAGTCCGCCTTGCAATTGCCCGTTGACGGTTTCATGCGGCACGATTTCCAAACGACCATGGCCATACGACAAGTTGAGCAATCGCCCATTCAGCGCCCCCCAGTGAGGACTATCGATCCAAAGCAACTCCGCCGGCGAGCGATCAAAGCCTTTGTCGACCCACGCCAGCGGCTTCTCCACCACGTCATCTGAAATCTGAGGAGGGGCCCCATAGCCCCACATATTGCCGTAAAACCGATCCCCTGGCACCACATGGTTGATCCGATTCATCGGGTTCCAGTGACCTTCTTGATCCGTCACAAAGAAAGTGCCATCCGGGTTAAGGCACACGCCGTTGGCCGCTCGAAATCCCTTGGCCAAAATTTCTGTCGTCGCCCCATCCGCACTCACCTTCAGCAACGTGCCATGATGCGCCACCAAGGCCGACCGTGCATGCCGCCCGCTCTTCGCATAATAAAGGTTACCCGCTTCATCCGCCTGCAGCCCCATCGCAAATTCATGGAAGTGCTCTGTGACCTGATGATCGCTGTTGAAATTCTCATAAAAGTCCGTCTCGCCGTCTCCATTCAAGTCATGCAACCGCACAATTTGATCCCGGCAGGTCACGAAGATTTCATCATCGATTAACTTCACGCCCAGCGGCTGAAAGAGTCCCGACGCGATCCGCTTCCACTGCGTCGTCATCGCCGACTCATCCGCGATCCCTTCCACTCGCCACACATCGCCGTCCCAACACGTCACAATCGCCGCCGTGCCATCCCCCGTGAAGTCCACGCCCGTCACCCGCATTCGACTGTTCCACGGATTCGCAAAGGGCATCGTAAAACTATCCCACTGAAACGCTCCCTTCTGCGTGCCCCGAATGATCGGCGCTTCCACCGCGTCGGACCACTGGGCCGGTCCGCCGCCCGTCAGATGAGTCAAATCCATCGGCTGCGCCCGAACCTTCGTTCCGATACTAAACGCCAAGTTTACGGGCGTAATCCCTGCCGGGATGGTGGCCACCATAAATCCCCCCTCTCGCCGGATAGCGACCTCCCGCGATCCCGCCACCGCCACCGTCGTATTATCATCCGCAAGTCGCACCTTCAGGTCCCGGCTCGATCGTCCCACATTCAACTGCCGCACCATCCCCGAGCCCCCCTCCGCCAGGTGATGATGTTCCAAAATTCCCGCATCCCCCACGCGGTAACTCAACCCAATGTCGTCACCGTGTTTATAAAGTCCCCTAAACCGCATCCATCCGCGGGGAAACGGACCAAACCTCCGATCATCGAGCCCCACAAAACGCTCGTCCGTAAACGCGCCCGTCACCGGGTTCGCCCACCCCGGGCCGTCTGCCGTTTCGAAGACCACTTCCCCCACGGTGCGCGGACGCGCCACGTGGCGCCCATCGAAATTAATCGCGTGCCAATCGACGAAACCCTCGCCTTGCCACATGCCTGCCACCCGCAGCGTATCGTGTTCAAACGTCACCCATTGCTTTCCCTGACTGACTCCTCCCTGTCCTGCATCCAGTCGAATCCCAATCCCTTTGTAGGGAATATTTGCCCCCGGAGCGACGTAGTCTGGGTTCTCCCCCTGCGGCCACGGGTTGGCCCGTTCCGCCGCGCTCGCGATTTCAAAAGTCCCCGTCAGAAACGGCCCGTAGTCCATGTCCCGCCAGGGTTCCTTTTTCATCGCCTCCGGCCCCACCGTCTCACCTTTCGGTAATCCTGCCAGATAGGCATTGGTGACCTTAAACAACTGCGACGGATTATGCTCCTCCAGAAACTGTGCCCGAATGTAGTGAATCACCGCATACTTCTCCTGCGGCACCAACTGCACCTGGGGCACCATCAATCGCCACCCCCGCGTAATGGTCTGATAAAGCGTATACGGATCGTTGCCGTGCTGAAACTTGCCCTCCGCGAAGCGCAACGAATTGGGAATCGACCCCGGCAGATTCACATCTCCATGGCAATTGTGACACACCTGTTGGTAGATCTCCCGCCCCTGCTCGATTACCGCCTTGCTCCGGTTCTTGATCAGCCCGGCGTGATCAATCTTAGCCTCATACTCCGGCAACGCCGACTCCGGCAGCAACATGGCCCCCGGTGGTAACGAAGACTGGGCACACAATACGCCACCGACCAAAGCCAATCCAGGCAAACAGCAGGCAACACGACGGAAAAGAGCAGCAAAACACATGGAGTGGATCGAGTATTCAATCCTCTCTCAACGCTGCAAACCCATCTTTCCGATAATTCTTACCGCCCCCACGTTTTCGCTTTGCTCAAACGCGGTTACGCCACTCCACCGACCTTGCCCACCCTGTAGCCGCGCTTGAGGCGAACGCCGAAAGGGTGGACGCGTTGCCCCTCCGCTTCCCCTCAGCCCGTCGATTTCGCGTGAGGTAACAGAAGGACAACCAAGCCACTCCTCCGATACCCCTCTACCGCCCCCACGTTTTCGCTTCGCTCAAACGCGGCTACGTCACTCCACCAACCTTGCCCCGCCCTGTGGACGCGTTGCCCCTCCGCTTCCCCTCAGCCCGTCGATTTCACCGAAGTAAAAACCAGAGCGGCCAGCGATCTAGTCTAGTTTTCGCCGCACCCGCACTTCGGCGCGATCCAGCCAAGCCCGTAACTCCCGCGAGCCGATCGTTGCTGCTCCCATGGCGTGCAACGTCTCCTTCAAAGCGCGATCCGCCGTCGCGACCACGCAGTCGCCCGCATCACGGGAACCCGCCACCCACTGCTCGATCAACGAATCAGCCGTCATGCCACTCGGGGAATACGCCACCGAAAACGTCTTTTCGTCCGTCGGGTGTTCAAGCGAAACCGTCTCCCCGCGACCATCAAAAATCACACTCACCCGCCATTCCATCACATCATGCCACACCCGCACCATCTCAACCACCTGTGCCCGCGCCGCATTAGGATCTTTCCGCCAGAGCTTACCCGTATGGCCCCACGCCCGCCCGACGTTATTTCCATCCACTAATAAATGCCGCTGGTCTTGAATCACCCGCCTATCGAGGAGTGGAACACCGGAATGCGGCAAACTCTTTCAACCCAAAACTTAAAACCGACCAACCGAGGTCGGCTCGCCAACCCACCGAATTCAGGGTTCAAGCCCGCAGGGTATCTTGCAACAGAGTCGAACGGGGAGGGGCGAATTCCGTCAGGCCCCAATCTACCCCGCCCCACCAGCCCTCGAGGTCGCCCCAGCCATCTGGTGAGCGGAGTATTCCCAATTCTCGGGTCACCGCACGTTCCCCAATCCTCCGGTTCCGCGTCGGACCTTTTGGGATGTAAAAGCGGGAAGGTAAATTCTCGGTCAACGGGATCGTATCCAGTTTGGGCGCCCCAGATCTCTACTTCCTTCCGTGAAATCGAGCCCCCGAATATCTTTCTGATCGCTCAGCTCGTCGACTACATCAGCCGGAGCTCGATTGAATCTGAGACCCGCCAAATCGGCAGCTTACCGGTGGGAAAATTGATGCGACCGACGAGTGCCAACGCCCACGGTAAGCTCGATTACGCCGCGAAGATTCTCCGCTTGGTCGCCCCCGCGGAGTCGAGTGAACTGCGCTCAATCACCGGGGCCGAACGAGCCGATAGGGTCGGGCGTAGCCGCGCCCACGTCCTGAAACGCTTTCCGTATCACAGGGACACTTCGGCCCAAACCCACCTCATCAATCGGCCGCTTAAACCGGCCGCTGAACGCCCTGAGCTCCAATGTTCCCGGCGGTGCCTTTGAGCGTATGGGCGGCCCGCGTTGCGGCGGTAGGATCTTCATCTGCCAAAGCGGCGGCAAACCGTTGATCAAAATCACCCGCGCCAACTCTGAATTTAGCCAACAGCTTCAAATAGAGTTTCGCATTACCCATGGTTATGGCCATGCCCACGCGGGTATCTATGCCCCGCAACTCGGGGACCGTTTCGGTCGAGGAGTTCCCCCTGGGTTGATCATCGGTGCTATCGGCCGCAGTTCCATCTTGGGGGGTGATCCACTGGGCCATAGTGTTGAACATTTGCGTGATGTTCAGTGGCTTCGTGATGCGATCCGACATTCCCGCTTTTATGACTTTCGACCGGTCCTCCTTCATCGCATTGGCGGTCATGGCGATGATGGGGATCTTCCCGAAATGGGAGTTCTTCCGGATCTCCCGGGTGGCGGTATAACCATCCATCACCGGCATTTGGAGGTCCATCAGGATCCCGTCGAAGTCGTGGGTATCCTTCAGGATATCCAGCGCGATCTGTCCGTTGTTTGCCAACATTACATTGATACCGGCCTGACTGAGCCGATCGACGGCCAGTTCCTGATTCAGGTCATTATCTTCGACCAGTAACACTTTGGCCCCGGCCAACTTCTTTATGATCGTTTGGTTATCTTCGAACGGCTCAGCCCGGGATGATTCAATCGACACCTCTTTATTCAACACTTCGCCAATGGCCTCGAGTAGGGCTCTATGGGAGATAGGTTTGGCGAGGACAGACTTGAGGGAGACTCCTTGTCGCGCAGCCGTCTTGACTGCTTCCTCTCGCCCGTAAGCGGTGATCATGATAATCGCAGGAGGGGGAGCAGGATACGCTGCGTGGACGACCTGAACACTGTCCACCCCGTTCATCACCGGCATTTTCCAATCCATGAAGACTATGTCGTAGGGCACGGTCTTTTTATCGGCATCCTCCAGGAGTTTGATCGCTTGTTGGCTGTCGGAGGCCACATCGACTTCGAGCCCTAAGCTCGTGGCCATAACGGCGTGAATTTCTCGCGCACTGTCGTTGTCATCGACCACCAACGCGCGCAGTCCTTTGATTTCATCCGCATTGAAGGGGACGCGGGGAATCGAATTTTTCTGCAATCCAAACTTAGCGTGGAAGTGGAAGCGAGAGCCTTGACCCGGTTTACTTTCGACCCAGACCTTGCCGCCCATCATTTCCACCAACTGTTTCGAGATGACTAGGCCTAGCCCGGTGCCGCCATATTTACGCGTGGTCGTGGCATCAGCTTGGCTGAAACTCTGGAAAAGTTTAACCTGAAGTTCCGGGGTCAAGCCGATGCCTGAGTCCTTGACCCAGAAGTGCAGTTCAATCTCCTCTTGGGTTCGGGTGACTTCTTCGACTCCAATAATAATTTCGCCGGCATCGGTGAATTTGACGGCGTTGTTGCCTAGATTGACGAGGATTTGACTGAGTCTCAAGGCGTCGCCAATCATATAGGCGGCCCAGCAACAACTGCTGCTGAACAGCAGTTCTAGGTTTTTCTCATCGGCTTTCACGCCAATGAGAAAAGCCAGATTATCAAAGATCTCCTCCAGCCGGAAGGGGGTGTGCTCAAGCTCCATCTTACCGGCTTCGATTTTGGAGAAATCCAAGATGGCGTTGATGAAGCCCAGCAAGTTTTCGCCGGCGCGATGGACTTTCTCGATGTAGTTCTTCTGCTTCGGTTCGAGATCGGCCTGTAAGGCCAGATAGAGCCTGTCCCAAAAACTGGGATTTCCCCACGAGTGCCATATTGTCTCGAATTCTTACGGCCATCAGCACTTCACGCAATCTGTGATCCAGATTTGGAATGGGACTAAACACCGCTAACCACCTGGTTTAACGAGGGATCCAATCAAGATTGATCGGTCATGCCATTGATCGACAAAGGGCGGCATATTTTCTAAAATCGCTCTGTCGGAAAGAAGGGCATCTGCCGAGTGAAATTATAGTGAGCCAATTTGCCTAAATTTGGCCAAAATGACCGTTTTTAGCCTCCTTGAGATCCACTTAAATATTTACTAACAAGCCATTTGGGTCCGTGGGACAGGCTCCAGATAGCTCATGCCAATAATGGCATTCATCGGCGTGCGGATCTCGTGGCTCATATTTGCCAGAAAATCTGATTTTGCCTGGGTGGCCACTTCGAGCGCGCGCTTCTGCTCGCCCAGTTCTTCGTTCGACTGCCGCAGATTATTGGTGAGCGTCTGCGCCTGTTTGAGCAACTCCTTGGTGCGGGTGTTGACCTGGCTCCCATTGATGAAGATCGCAAGGCTCTCCATGAGCTGGTCGAGGAACTGGAGGTGGATGTCGCTGAAACGATCGAAGCTCGCCAGCTCGATGACGGCCTTGACCGAGCCCTCAAAGAGCACGGGTAAAACGACGATGGTGGCCGGAGTGGCCTCGCCGAGACCGGAGCCAATTTTGATGTAGTTGGCCGGAACGTTGGTGATGAGGATGCGCTCCTGCGCCTCCAGGCACTGGCCGATGAGGCCCTCGCCGGCCTTGAAGGGACCGGAGAGATTCTTGCGCTCGCGAAATGCGTAGCTCGCGCTGAGCTGGAGGGAAGCCTCGCCGTCCTGCGACTCGTTGAGGAATAACGCACCGTGCTGCGCGCCGACGAGCCGGCAGAGTTCGGAGAGCGTCGTCTTGCAGACAGTCTGAAGATCGTCTAGGGCCTGGCCCTGACCCTGCAGCCTAAGCGTGAAGTTAGCGAGGTGGGTATTGAGCCAGTCCTGCTCGGTGTTCTCCGCAGTCGTGACCTTGAGGTTGCGGACCATGGTGTTGATGGTCTGTTTCAACTCCAGAATTTCGCCCTTGGCCTCGACCGTGATTTTTTTATCGAGGTCGCCCTGAGCGACAGCGGTCGTGACGGTGGCGATGGCGCGGACCTGGTTGGTGAGGTTGGTCGCCATGCCATTGACGTTGTCGGTCAGTTCCTTCCAGGTGCCCGCCACCCCCTTGACCTGAGCCTGGCCCCCGAGCTGGCCCTCGGTGCCGACCTCGCGCGCCACGCGGGTCACCTCGGACGCGAACGCGCCGAGCTGATCGACCATCGTGTTGATGGTCTGTTTCAACTCCAGACTTTCGCCCTTGGCCTCGACCGTGATTTTTTGATCGAGGTCGCCCTAAGCGACAGCGGTGGTGACGGTGGCGATGGCGCGGACCTGGTTGGTGAGGTTGGTCGCCATGCCATTGACGTTGTCGGTCAATTCCTTCCAGGTGCCGGCCACCCCCTTGACCTGAGCCTGGCCCCCGAGCTGGCCCTCGGTGCCGACCTCGCGCGCCACGCGCGTCACCTCGGACGCGAACGCGCCGAGCTGATCGACCATCGTGTTGATGGTCTGGCCGGAGCGGAGGAACTCCCCTCGCAGCGGTTGGCCCTCAATTTCGAGGAGGACTTTCTGCGTGAGGTCGCCCTGGGCAACGGCGTCGATGACCCGGGACATCTCGTGCGTAGTCGCGACGAGATTAGTGATGAGAAAGTTGATGTTCTCGACCGTCTCCGCCCAGGCGCCCTCGACGCGGCCGATGCTCACGCGATCCTTGATCTTACCCTCCTTGCCGACGAGCTGGGTGACGCGCTCAATCTCGCGGGTGAGTGTCTGTTTCCGCTCGACGCCCTCGTTGAACGTTTTGGCGATCTTGCCGTTGATGCCGGTCCACTCGACGGGGGGGGCTGACGGAGAAGTCGCCGTTTTTGACGGCGGTGAGGGTTTGGAGGAGAAGGCGGGTGTCGATCTGACCGGTGGTGTCGTCGTGCGGAGTGTGTTTGGTGGCCATGGGGTAGAGACCTTAGATTGAGGTAGTCGATATGAGATCAGTAAGGGGGGAGACGACGGTTGGCGGTTCGTATCCGCGAAACAGCCAGGTGATTTCCTCGCGAGGTTTGCGTTGCATCCCGATCTTTGGGACGAAGTTGTCGGCGCCGGATCAGGCGGCAGTCGTCCCGGTTGGCGGCATCCGGATCGACGCTCACCATGATGATGCGGTAGCCCGGGTTGAGCCCATGAATATCGACTGCGGAAGCGAGCCGTTCATCGCCGGCAAATGCAGGTCGAGCGCAGGGGCAGGCCGAGGCCGCCCAACTTTCGCGACGGGGCACCGTCCGTCGCCGGCAGTGACGATGACCGTCACGGCCAATGGACTCGCAAAGACCGCGGCGATTCCAGCGACCATGGCCGGCGAATTCCTCCCCCACGAGCAGGCAGAGGGGTCGCACCATGACTGATTGAACCATCCGTCAGGAGAACGGAAGCCGGGCTTAAGGTCAAGTCAGTCAGGCCGGGCGCGCAATCCACCCTCTCGCCATCGGGTGCAAACACGCTCCTCCCGGCCGAGTTCGCGGGAACCAGCTCCGGCGAATCAAATCCATTACCCAGACCCATCCATTTATCACTCCTCATTATCGCGATCGGCGCGATGGTGTATCCGCTCATATCCTACGCACCTGGTCGACCAATCACCGCAACCACAAAGACGTCTTCGGCCCCGATCGATTTGCCTCCGTCGCGTCGGCCCACCGCTCCAGTTTCCCCAACGCTCAGCCCCTTCACCCGCAGCCGCGATCCGCCCCTCGCCAAGCGTCCGAATACGCCCCGCCCAAAGGAGTGGTCGCAACCGCTCCGATCCACGACCAGTGCGCTCGCGCCCCGAGAACGGGCGAACCCTCACGCTTGGACTTCAAACGTTTTCACGGCCTTATCCCAACGGCTTCCGCCCAATCTAGAGAAACTGCGGGGCGATGAGTCGGGGCAGCCACAGCACGATCTCCGGGAAGAGGATCACCAGCACCAGCAAGACCAACATCGGTAGCAAAACCACCGCGACGTCCTTGAGCACCTTCACGACTTTGACGCCGCCGATCTCGGCCGAAATCAAGAGGCACAACCCGTAGGGCGGTGTCACCAATCCAAACGCCAGCGAGATCACCCCGATGATCGCAAAGTGAATCGGATGCATGCCGACACTCGCCGATACTGGCAGCAATATCGTGCCTAGGATAATGATCGCTGGAATGGCATCGATAAACATGCCGATGAGTAAAAACGATGCCGCGATCAACAGTCCGATCGAAATCGGCCCCGACCCCCACGCCGTCACCGCATCGACCAATGCCTGCGGCACCCTGAAATACGCCAGCAACCAACCAAAGGCCGAAGCCGTCCCGATGCAAAACAGCGAAATCGCCGCGAGTCGTCCGGACTCGTAGAGCACCTTGGGGAAATCTTTGAGCGTCAAGGAGCGGTAAATCAAGCCGCCCAATATGGCCGAATAAACCACCGCCACCACCGAGGCCTCCGTCGGCGTAAAGAACCCACCCACGATGCCACCGATAATGATCAGGGGCGTCACCAACGCCCATGCCGCCTGACTAAAAGCAGCCGCAAACTGCCGCCACGAGGAACGCTCATACATCGGGTAACCCCGTCGGTGCGCATAAACCCACACCGTGGCCATCATCCCCAATGCAATCAGCACGCCGGGAACCACGCCGGCCAAAAACAATCCCCCAATCGAAATCGACATCAATCCGCCCCACACCACCATCAATATACTCGGCGGAATGATCACGCCCATCACCGAGGAACAGGCCGTGATCGCAACCGCAAACGGGGCATCATAACCCTGCTTTTTCATCGCCGGAATCAGCAACGATCCAATACCCGCCGCATCCGCCGTCGAAGATCCCGATATGCCGGCAAACAGCATGCTCACCATCACGTTGATGTGCCCCAACCCTCCCGGCAGATGTCCCACCGATGCCTTCGCCAAATTCACCAATCGTTCGGTAATTCCAGCCGAATTCATCAGATTGGCGGCCAATAAAAAGAACGGCACTGCCAGCAAAATAAATGAGTTATAGGAACGCCACATCTCCCCCATCAGCAGTGACGGGGTGAGGCGTTCATCGGCAAAAAGCACCGGCACACAAGCCAGCCCTAACGCGAACGAAACCGGCACCCGCAAAATCACCAACCCCCCGAAGGTGCCAAACAATACCGCGGCGGCTTCCCCCGGGCTCATCCGTCTCCCTCCTCATCGCCGGACCGTATGCGTCGATAATCCTCCACCAGCTTCTCCCCTAAAAAAAACGTCCACGTCACCCCCGCCAGGGGAAACGCGATGTAAATACTCAGCATATTGATCCCGCTCATTTCCGAGGTCTGCCGAAATCCAAACTGCGCAAAGTCATAACCATATCGCACAAACGCCACCGCCAGCAGCAGCATCATACTGTGCACCACCAATCCTGCTATCCCTCGCCCCCGGGCGGTCCGCGGGGTAGGCAATACATCCACCTCGAAGTGCGCCCGATCGCGCACCGCAATCATCGCTCCGATCATCACAATCCACACGAAACAAAAACGCGCGATTTCCTCTGTCCAAATGTAACGAGGAATGATGCCCGTATAGCGCGATACGATCTGCAGTAACACCGGCACAATCAGCAGCCCCATCAAAACCGTCAGGGCTGTTTTCAGCCCGCGGTGGTAACCATCGAGAATCCGTTTCATGATTGGGTCACTGCGATCATTCCACCGCGTTGATTCGTTCCAGCACCGCCTCGGCGCCGATCTCTTGAGCGTAGGCCTGCTTCACCGACTCCGCCAATCGCCGCAATTCATCCCGCTCCGTGAACACATGGGTGCGCACCTTCCCTTCGCGCTCCATCGTCGCCAGCACCCCGGCATCCTCGCGCGACTCGGCGGCGCGGCCAAAAGCCCCCGCTTCAAGCCCTGCCCGCAGAATCGCCGCCTGCAAATCCTGCGGCAACCGCCGAAAGGTCTTACCCGCAAAGGCCAGCGGTCGCACCGTGATGGCGTGCTGCGTGAGGGATATTTCGGGACCCACTTCGTAGAACTTCATCTGCTCAATGCCAGTGGATTCATTTTCCGCCGCATCAATCACCCCGGTCTGCACCGCATTATACACTTCATCATAAGCAATGACCGTCGGCGACGCGTGCATCGCCGAAAATATCCGAGCTTGGATCGGCGCCCCCATGACCCGGATGTCGAGCCCTTTCATGTCCGCCACTGTCGTGACCGGACGTTGCGCGATGAGGTTACGAATGCCTCCGCCCGCAAAACCGATCAACATTACATCCGCTCGATCCTCCACCTCCTTCACAATGGGCTCCAAAGTGTCACCTTCCAGCACCCGCCCCCAATGCGCTCGGTCGCGGAAGAGGAACGGCATGTCCATCAACGGCGCCGCCTTGGAAAACGTCGCCATGTTGGAAGGCGCCACCAACGCGAAGTCCACCGACACCCCCTGGCTCATGTAGCCGAAAAAGTCCTTCTCCATGCCGAGCCCCCCACTGAGGAAAAACTCAAACTCGATCGGCTGACCGTAATACTCTTTCACCAATCGCTCGAATTCAAAAAGGGTGCGCGAATAGACATGGTCCGCATCAAACTGACTCGCCCCCCGCAGCGTGATCACCTGCTCCCCTCGAGGAGAGCAAGCGGGGAATATAAACACCGCGGCCGCGGCTAACGAAAAAGTCAGGTTACGAATTCGAAACATAAGAGGTAGCCCTAAAAGTTTAACGCCGGAGCATCGTGGTCAATCCCGCATACCTGCTGCTCTCATCTTCGGCCTCAATTTGAACGGGCCTGAGTTGATGCAACCGGGCAATGCCAACACATGGGACAGAAACCGAAAAAACCGGCCGAAGGTTTGAGTCCCGCGGCATTGTTGAGAAAACCGTCCTAAATACCGTCTCCTTTCGATTAAGATGACGCGGGGTAAAACGGCCGTTGATTGAGATTACCTTTTGTTAACAATCCAACAAAGACAGTCTCATATCACCCCAGTGGTGATCGAGTTAAACGCGCCCCTCGCCCGGTCGGATTCAGCGGATATTTCGCTTCAAAGCGGCCAAGGCGCGGCGCGCCTGTCCACTCTCCATGGCTTTCAGAATGGCCGCGTGCTCTTTGTGACTTTCCAGTAACTTCCGGTGACGGGAATACGGCAATCGCATCCCGCCCATCAGGGGCAACCACACCGCCTCCAGGCCCGGCACGTCGCTTAAGCGGAGAATCATGCGGTGAAACTCGATGTCCATCTGCACGACCACCCCCAGATCTTCGTCGCGGCAGGCCAGTTCAAAATGCCGCAAATTTTTCCGCAATCCGCCGAAGTCGATTTCGGTTTCGCTCTGCATGAGCTTCCCCATGGCAAAGCTCTCCACCTCAAAACGCATGCCGACCATGATCGGGCGAATTTCTGGTCCCCATAACGGCCCCACGCGAGCGCCCCGGTTGGGTTGCGAGCGCAATAAACCTTCCTGCGTGAGCTGCAAAATGGCATCACGGATCGGGCCACGACTGACGTTAAACCGTTTGGCCAAGGGGATCTCTCGGACCGCCTCATCTTCTTCGAGCTTGCCCGTCAGAATTTCCTGACGGAGTAAATCCGTCACTTGATCGCGCATTAATCGGTAGGTAATCTCGCTCACACTTATTCTTTGAGGGCACCAAGCACCATGCCTCCGACCATGGCAAGCGGGATGCCGGCCATCATGATTTTGACCACACGGGTCCGTCGGGCCTGATCTCGTAGAATCAGTCTATCCCCGAGGACATTGAATAAAACCCCAGCGGAACGGTGGTAAATCCCCGCGCCCCTCCGACCGGTGCCTCCCCGCGCAAGATGCGAAAATTACGCATGCGTCAGCGCAGACCGGCGGCCAATAGCCGGGCACAGACGACGCCAGAACCCAGCCCGGGGGAGCGGCGGCCTTCCCCAGTCCATCATCATTCTTCCCCCCCATGATACACCGCCATTTCACCCCAATCCAGGCCTGTTCACGTGGTGAATTAAAAATCTGCCTCACCGTCCTCCAAAATCAGTGTCCATCGGATCGAGAACTTCTGCCTCTCGGCTCCTAGGCTGGCAACAGCGCAGCGCCGTTAAGCAAAGCCATTCGTAGTGAACAAACCCTGCCTCAAGGCCCTCAAAAAAAACGACCGCCGGGCGCGAACGTCCGGCGGTCTCCTTTATGTAGCACCTTTTTTCAGGCACCTGGTCGGGCGAGAAGTCCGACTGACAAAAGAGGTGCGACATTCTACCTGTTTACTCAATCAAATTGCCCCTAAACCCGTGCGCCAAATTGCCCCGTAAATCGCCCCCATTTGACCACTTAAACCCTTCACTTTCTCGACAAAATCTATACACTCTCAAACTTCGTTTAATTTGGCCCCAGTGACGCCTGATTCGGTCCGCGAGATTGAGTCGCCTCAATGACATCGATGTGCAAATCACCAGCCCCGCCCGCACTGTTGTCGATTGCTTTAAATACCGCCGCAGAGTCGGCCTCGAGCTCTGCCTGGAAGCGCTGAAGGATGTGCTCGCATCTAAGCAACACCGCGTCACTCCCGCTCAAATCATGGAGTTCGCCACCCTCCAACGCGTTTCCTCCGTAATCCAGCCCTACCTCGAAGCTCTTGTTTAATCTGCGATGCCACCCAATTCCCAAAATAGCGCCACCTCCATTCAGCAGCGCTTAAGAAACGAAGCCCGCACCGCCAGCGTCGCCTACAACACCTTGCTCGAACACTTCGTGCTCGCCCGCTTTCTGGCACGTCTCAGCCAGAGTGCGTATTCCGACCGATTCGTGCTCAAAGGCGCCCAACTCTTCCGCCTCTGGAACGATCAACTACACCGCCCCACTCGGGATGCCGATTTTCTCGACTACAAAGAGCTGCCCTCGAAACGCTTGGCTCAGGTGATGGCTGAGATCTGCGCCCTCACTCCACCCAATACAGATGCCCTCGAAACGCTTGGCTCAGGTGATGGCTGAGATCTGCGCCCTCACTCCACCCAATACAGATGCCCTCGAATGGCTCCCCTGCACCGTCACCCCCATTTAAGCCCATCACCCCTGCCCCTCGCCCACCACCCCTCCACCGTCCCCTCCCGTGGCTTGACCCGTCCACCCCGCCCCTCGGCCCGCCCACCCTGCCACCGTCCCCTCCGCTGTAGGGGCGTGGCTTGACCACCCCGCCCCTCGGCCCACCACCCCGCCACCGTCCCCTCCGCTGTAGGGGCGTGGCTTGACCACGCCCGCCCACCGTCCCCTCCGCTGTAGGGGCGCGGCTTGACCACACCCGTCCACCCCGCCCCTCGGCCCCGCCACCGTCCCCTCCGCTGTAGGGGCGTGGCTTGACCACGCCCGCCCACCCTGCCCCTCCGCCGTAGGGGCGTGGCTTGACCACGCCCGCCCACCCTTCCCCTCCGCTGTAGGGGCGTGGCTTGACCACGCCCGCCCACCCGTCCCCTCCGCTGTAGGGGCGTGGCTTGACCACGCCCGCCCACCCTGCCCCTCCGCTGTAGCCCGCCCACCCTG
>Ga0209390_10000272_pt1 | contig 97045 bp, 88 predicted proteins | sample BON01_FD_187212 | JGI IMG/M metagenome (GOLD analysis project Ga0209390, IMG submission 187212) | Freshwater microbial communities from Lake Bonney liftoff mats and glacier meltwater in Antarctica - BON-01 (SPAdes) (version 2) | ecosystem: Environmental > Aquatic > Freshwater > Ice > Glacier... | reverse complement strand
AAATACTTTAACGGTAAATATATTTTTCATGACCCAAAAATAGGAACGCTTGAAAGCACAAAAATTTGGGCCGTGGCGCGCAATATTGCTGGAAAAATAAGTTCAGACACTATCTTTATCAAAGTAGATAGCACTTGCTGTAAAACATGGCCAGTGGCCCAATCCGATAAGCAAATTTATTGTATGAATGATACATTAAAAATCAAAAATTTAACCAAACCTTTTGGCCCAGCAACCTACGAATGGACATTTGGCCCCAATATGAGTATCACCACTTATAAGGGCGTTACACCACCTTTTATAACTTTTAACAAAGCTGGTGCTACTTTCTACAATTTAAAAGTATCTGATATTTGTGGCAGTTTTGAAGAAACTTTTTACATTGGAGTAAGCTCTCCTCCCTATGCGGACATGGCTGATGATACCCTTGTGGGATGCATTGGAGATACCGTATTGGCAGGTAAATACAATTTAAGTGATCTAAATTATTCTTGGTTTCCAGCTAATAAAATTATTGAAAATAATGATGGGTTAGTTAAGATTAAAGTAGAAAGTTCTCCATTTTGGATGTACCGTACTGCTACAAATCCAAATTCTGGCTGTACAGCCATAGATAGTGTATTGATTAAGAAAAGCAATATAATAGACGGCTTTTTTAAATTTACGGATACCACTATTTGTAACACCGACTCAATAGTTTTAAATCCAAGTGTTTCTGGAAATAGTTATTTGTGGAGTGATGGAAAAACTACATCTTACAATACAATGAAAAGTAAAGGTTTATTTTGGTTGGAGGTTGTCACTAGTTGCACTTTAAGAGATAGTTTTTACGTTCATTTTGATAGTATAACAACCAATTCTATTATAGGAGATTCGATTATTTGTAACTCAAATGCTTTATGGTTAAAGCCTAATCCGACTCAAATAAACAATTCTTATTTATGGAATAATTCTGTCAATGCAGATAGCTTGATGGTAACAATGGCAGGCAATATATCATTGGCCATTAAAAATGGGAAGTGCACTAAAAATTTGAATAAAAATGTTCAATCCTATTTGCCAAAAAATAGCTTGCAAATTATGGGTGATAGCCAATACTGTAGCAAGGATAGCGTATTATTACAAAGTAACTTATTGGGAAATATCACTTGGAATACGGGTGAAACTACTCAAAAAATTACACCAAAAACCTCAGGAAAGTATTGGTTGAGCATTAAAGAGAATATATGTGTTCAATTTGATTCAATTGAAATAATTATAGAAGATGTACCTTATTTCACGCTGGGCAATGATACGCTAATCTGCAATGATTCTGCCTTTAATATTTCACCAAGCCCCGTTTTAAATCCAAATATTTACACTTATTTGTGGAATGACGCTTCTAGTAATACCCAGTTAGTGGCGAAATTGAGCCAAGCATATTGGTTAGCAATAAGTAAAAACAATTGTAAAAGGATAGATGACATTCAAATTCAATTTATACAAACACCTAAAGTTCAATTATTGGAAGACACTATTATCTGTAGCAATGATTCGATAGTCTTATCAAACCTAAAGGCTTTTGGCAATCCAAATTATTTATGGAATGATGCCAGTAAAAATGCGTTAAAAACAGTAAGTGTCAATGGGGTTTATTGGCTAAAAGGGAGCAATGAATGCGGAACTTCAATAGACACGTTTAAACTACAAACCAAAAACTGTTTGTGTAAAGTACATGTGCCAAATGTATTTACGCCCAACAATGACGGATTAAATGACTTATTTAAACCTGTTTTGGACGGATGTTTAGAAAAAGATTATTTATTTACCATTTATAATAGATGGGGGGAGAAATTGTTTGAAACCAGCAATCCAGCTGTCGGATGGAACGGAAAAGATGTTCAAAATGGGGCGTACTATTGGATATTAAGATTGAAAAGCCCCTATATTGAAAATGGAAAAGAGTTTTACCTCAATGGTCAAGTACTAATAAACTAAAAAATGATAAAAAAATTAGTTTACCTCTTTCTATTATTGTCTTGCGTTGATGCAAATGCCTCAAAAAAGGACATTTTTTTAGCCAATAGCGCTTATGGATTTTCTTATCAATTAGGCACTCCTATTTTTAATTCTTCTTTCAAAAAAAACCACCCAACAAGTATTAGACAATTGGGTTATACCAATGCTTTTCAATTTCATTATATAAGAAACAGGCCATTAAGACAGTGGGATTATCAGCTTTCATATTGGCAAAATGTAAATAGAGTCAGGTTTGATCGAATGAAAATACCTGTAATTAATAATACCGTTCAAAAGGGAAGGCAAATTGAAAAAACAGATGGGTTTAATTTTATGGTTTCGCATACCATTCTTGGTAAAATTGCACCACCGAAATTTGTGGTAAATTTTGGAGCTGGGATTGATTATGTTGCTAGAAAAATTAATAAGATAGAATTAACCAATCCATTGGCAGATATCAGCACAAATCAATATACTTTTGCAGACGATGATTTGAGTAAACTTGGATTTGTTGCCAAATTTGAAGTTGGCAAGGAATTTGAAATTTCATCAACAGTTGCTATGCGTTGGGTCTTTTTTTACCAGCATCAAATTCATAAGAAAATTGACAATTCTGCTCAAAATAACTTTGGTACTTTGGGTTTAAAATGTTTCACTTACTTTGTTGAATAACTAAATAGATTTAATTTAATTGCAGGAATACTCAGCTTAAGTTTTCTTGTATTTAATGGAGTAGTAAATGTTTTTAATGACATCAGTCTAATGCTCTCCAATCTTTTTAACTGCCTAAAATCTAGAAATTTTAAATATTAGCAGTCCTACAATTGGTGGGGTAAAGATAGCTTTGAAAAAATTTATAAGTAAACATGCATTCGACCAATATTTAAGTTCTTAGATAATTATATTGGACATGGCATTCTAAACCTTAATTAGAATTGCTTAATATGTAGACTTATGCAGTCGTATTTAAAAACGAAATAATTTCTTTTATAGATTGAAAGGTTTTAATTTTTTTAGCATTCAAAAATTCAATATCCACCCACCTTACTTTGGTAATGCCTTCATCTTCTTGAGGCAAAAGAGGGCCATCATAAAAAGATACCATGTGATACCAATTTGTTTTTTTTAGATAAATATTTTTCTTGATAATATAAGCATGATAGGTAGTAATTGCTTTTTCTAATACGTTTAACTGCTTAATCCCAGTTTCTTCCATTACTTCTCTTTTTGCAGCTGTGCGCATCCGTTCTCCTTTATCTAATTTTCCTTTCGGAAAATCCCATTTTTTATTTCTTTTTATGGCTAAATATTGATTATTTTTGTTTACCACCAACCCGCCTGCTGCCCTTATAAATTTGAAAGTTTGCTGCAATTCCATCATTGTATTTTTTGGGTTATCTGAAAATAAATAATAAGTGTTTGAACCACTAGGATTAATTTCAGATAAAATAGTCCTAAATAATGTAGCTACTTGATCTTGTATTACGCTATTTGACATTTCAATATTATCCACATTTTGGGTGTCTGCAATAATTAATACACTATCATTAATAAATATTTTATACATTTGCGAAGTGTTGTCAAAAATATGAATACATCTTTAGAAATTGCAAAAAAACTTTTAGACATTGGGGCGGTAAAACTTAATTTTGTTAATCCCTTTACTTGGACTAGTGGATTGAGGTCACCCATTTATTGTGATAATAGAAAAACACTCTCATTTCCAGACCTTAGAACCTTGATTACGATTGCTTATATTAAAGAGATAAAGCAGAAATTTCCTGAAACTGAGGTGATAGCAGGAGTAGCCACAGCAGGTATTGCCCAAGGTGCGCTTGTGGCGGCTGGATTAAACTTGCCATATTGCTATGTGCGTCCAGAACCAAAAAATCATGGGATGAAAAATCAAATTGAAGGTTTTTTAGAAGCCGGAAAAAAAGTCGTCCTCATAGAAGATTTAATATCCACAGGGCTTAGCAGTCTAAGGGCAGTAGATGCCGTTCGCGAAACAGCAGAGGTTTTGGCAGTATTAAGCATTTTTACTTATAGTTTGCCCAGCGCAGAACTTGCCTTTAAAAATGCTAATTGTATCTGTATTTCTCTTACCAATTTAGATATTTTGTCAAAAATAGCAATAGAAAATAATTATTTATCACAAGATTATTTAGACAACTTTATTAAATGGAGCAAAAACCCAGCTAAATGGAGCGAAGATTTTCTTGCCACAGCCACTTTATAATACAACTAATTTGTTTAATTGGCTAAAATATACCTATCAGTTAAAACATTACATTAAGTTATCACTTATTTTGGCTGCACTTGCTATAGGGGCAATTAGCATATTATATACTACCAAACTTGCCAATCAATTAAAAACAGAAGAAGTAAAAAAAGTAGAAATTTGGGCTCAAGCTACCACAGCAATTATAGATCCAGATGTGAGTGCAGAAGATGTAGGTTTCTATGCAAAAATAATAACAGATAATACCACAATACCTGTTATTTTAGTGCGCCAAGATGGGAGCATAGAAGCCAGAAATTTAGACAGTTCTGTGCTTTGCAATCCCGAAAAAATTCAAAAAAAACTAGCTTCGATGAAAGCAAAAGGCCATGATCCTATAGTTATAAATTTGGGAGATGGAGAAATTCAAAAGGTATATTACGATGACAGCGTACTATTGCAGAAATTGAAATATTATCCCATTTATCAATTGGCAATTGTAGGCATATTTTTATTAATTGCTTATTTTGCTTTTTCCTATGCCAGAAAAAGTGAGCAAAACAAAGTTTGGGTAGGGCTTGCAAAAGAAACGGCTCATCAATTAGGCACTCCCATGAGTTCGCTTTTGGCATGGATAACACTGATGGAGGAAGATAAATCGAATGCAAATGAGCTTGCCTTTTCTGAAATGAAAAAAGACATGGATCGCTTGCATATTATTACAGAAAGGTTTTCAAAAATTGGCAGTGAACCTATCTTAAAACCTCAAGGAATTAATGAAGCCTTGCAACTAAGTATTGATTATTTAAAAAGTAGGGTTTCGCCCCAAATAAATTTTCAAATTTTATTTTTAGTTGATGAGGAAATGATTAATGTCAATATGCCGCTATTTAGTTGGGTAATAGAAAATTTGGTAAAAAACGCAATAGATGCCACCCCGCATTCAAAGGGAAAGATAAATATAAAACTCACCAAAATTAAACAACACATATGCATTGATATCAAAGATCAAGGCAAGGGGATTTTAAGTTCTAAGTTTAAAACGATTTTTAAACCAGGCTATACTACCAAAAAAAGAGGTTGGGGATTGGGTTTATCTCTTGTAAAAAGAATTATAGAAGAGTATCATTCTGGTCGTATTTTTGTAAAAGAATCACAATTAAATATGGGAACTACTTTTAGAATTATTTTACCCAAATCTAAAATGTTATGAGTAGAATATTGGCAATAGATTATGGTTTAAAAAGAGTTGGTATTGCTGTAACAGACCCGTTACAGATTATCGCAAAACCATTAGTAGTAATAAAATGTTTAGATGTGATAGACTGGTTACAAGATTATGTAAAAAAAGAGCCTGTAGAAGCTATAGTAGTTGGAATGCCATTAAGACTAAATGGTCAAGAAACGCATATAACCCAAGATGTATTGCAATTTATAATAGTATTAAAAAACACGTTTCAAACCATCACCATTGATACAATGGATGAAAGATTAACCTCTAGAATGGCACGTCAAAGCATGATAGATAGCGGAATGCCTTATCAAAAAAGAAAAGCTAAAGGAAATTTGGATAGTATAAGCGCATCATTAATTTTGCAGTCTTATTTAGAAAAAATAAAATGATTTTACCAATACTTGCATACGGCAGCCCTGCTTTGAGGGCAAAATCGCTAGAAATAGATAAAAATTACCCCAATTTGTCAGATATAATTACCAATTTGTCTGACACCATGCAAGCAAGCAATGGAATAGGAATTGCAGCCCCACAATTAGGGCTCAATATTCGAATATTTTTAGTAGACAGTTCTAGTTTAGAAAATGTGAAGCCTAAAAATTTCAAAAAAATATTCATCAACCCCACAATAGAAAAAGAGTGGGATACACCTTGGCCTTTTGAAGAAGGCTGCCTAAGCATTCCTAATATAAGAGAAAATGTGTCGCGAAATGCCAAAATTAAAATTAGCTATTTTGATGAAAATTTTAATTCATATAGTGAAACATTTGATGGAATGATTGCGCGCATTATTCAACACGAATATGATCACCTAGAAGGGGTTTTGTTTACAGATAGAATAAACCCATTAAAACGTCAATTTTTGAAAAAAAGATTAGATAATATAAGCAAAGGTATTGTTGATGTAAATTATAAAATGAAGTTCCCGAAACGATAATGAATAAATTAAATAAGGTAATGCACTTGTTTAGACCAATAAACTTGTTGTTTATTTGGGTATTGCAAACAATTATTTTTAAGTATTTTACAATAGATATTTCATATCTAAACTTTATCGTTTATGTAATTTTGCCAACTGTTTTTACAGCAGCAGCGGGTTATATTATTAATAATTTTTTTGATCAAAAGAAAGATTTGTTAAACCGTAAGCCAAGATTAGCTCTTTTTAAAAAGAAAACTTGGCTGCTGCTTTATTTAGTTTTTAATGCTTTGGCCTTAGTTTTATCCTTTTCTGTAGAAATAAAAGCATGTTTTTATTTGGTGCTTATATCTCAAATACTCTTATTTTTATATGCTTATGCTTTTAGCAATTGGTTTTTGGTGGGTAATTTTATTGTTGCATTGCTTTCGTTTTTTACTTTCTTAATGGTTTTTATATCACATAAATTAGTTTTTGTTGGCGGTGATGCTTGGGTGTTTTGTCTCTCAATATTTTTATTAACTTTTTGCAGAGAAATTGTTAAAGACATTGCAGATAAGAAAGGAGATTTAAAATGCAATGCCCAAACCATGCCTATAATTTTTGGTAATAAGTGGGCAATGTTCTTTACTAATGTTTTTCTTTTTTCTAATTTGGGGTTGTTATGCAGTTGGGCATTTATAAATTTTTATGGCTCAAACAATACTATTTTTTTATTGTATATGTTTATTGTGATTCTTGGCATCTTTTTAGCCATTTTTCCATTAATATATCTTCGTGCAGAAAAATGGAAAGTGTTAGCATTGATGTATAAAATATACATGTCCTTTGGATTAATTTTAATACCTACGCTAAGTGAATTATAAAGAAATAGAAATTTTATTGGCTTCAAAGTCACCAAGAAGAATGCAAATTTTTGTGCAGGCAATGTTCAATACTAAAGCTATAAATGTAGATGTAGAAGAGAATTATCATCAATCATTATCGCCCAAAAAAATCCCTATTTTTTTAGCAAATAAAAAAGCAAATGCTTATCAAAAGCAAATAACTAAAAATCAAATACTTGTGGCGGCAGATACCATTGTGTTGCATAAAAATAATGTGCTCAATAAGCCAGGTAATGAAACTGAGGCCACAGCAATGCTTGCTACACTTAGCAATAATTGGCATACTGTTGTAACAGGTGTGTCGGTTAGGCTCAGCGCCACAGAGTTTTCATTTTTAGATACCACCCAAGTTTTTATAAATAAGTTAAGCAAGGAAGAAATAGCCTATTATGTCAAAAATTTTTCACCCTATGATAAGGCAGGGAGTTATGGTGTGCAGGATTGGTTAGGACTGACTAAAGTGGGCAAAATAAAGGGTTGCTATTACAATATAATGGGTTTTCCAATGCCTAAATTCTATAAAAAAATAAAAAAATTAATACCATGAAATATCAAAATATCAGCAGTGTAGTTAGCAGCAATATATGCACTATAACCATTGAGAGAATGTCTAAAATGAATGCTTTAAATATTGCAACATTACAAGAAATAAAACATGCAATCACTGCCGCTGAGAATGCCCCTTTAATTTTCGGAATTATTTTGCGAGGAGAAGGAGAAAAAGCCTTTGCAGCGGGTGCAGATATAGCCGAATTTGCAAATTTTTCTAGCAAAGAAGCAGAAAAAATGAGCAGAGATGGTCATGAAGTAATGAATACTATTGCGGCTTGCACCAAACCTGTAATTGCAGCTGTATTCGGTTTTGCTTTAGGAGGTGGCTGCGAGTTAGCAATGGCATGCCATTTTAGAGTAGCTGCAGAAAATGCCAAGTTTGGCCAGCCAGAAGTATCATTAGGAGTGCCGCCTGGATACGGAGGCACTCAAAGATTAGTGCAGCTAATCGGCAAAGCCAGAGCGCTCGAATTTTTATTAACCACAGAGGTGATTCGGGCAGAAAATGCCTTGCTATGGGGTTTGGCAAATAAGGTAGTGCCAATAGAAGAGGTTATACCCACCGCAGTTTCTATGATTAATAAAATTGCAACAATGTCGCCTGATGCTGTTGCTAAGGTAGTTACTTGCGTAAATGCATACTTTAATGAACAAGAAAATGGCATGGAACTTGAAATAAAAAGTTTTAGTGCAGCTTTTTCCACCCAAGATTTTAAAAGAGGAACTACGGCATTTATCAATAAAATAAAGGCTGATTTTAGAGAATCCTAATTTTTATCGATAATTTTGCATTTTATTCCTAGAAATTAAAAATTATGGAGATAATAATGCAATTTTGCCACTTAATACATAAATAAAACAAAATAAAATAATGAAAATGAAATTAAAAATCGTGTTAATGATTATTGCCACTGCTCCAATAAGTCTTTTTGCAGATGAAGGGATGTGGTTACTAAACATGATGGAGCGAATGAATTACAAAGACATGAAAAAATGTGGACTTAAACTTACTGCAGAGCAAGTTTACAGCATCAATAATTCAAGTTTAAAAGATGCCATTGGTTGGTTTAGCAATGGCTGCACCAGCGAAATTGTTTCAGGAGAAGGCCTAGTGCTTACAAATCATCATTGCGGATATGATGCCATTGCAGGATTGAGTACACCAGCTGACAATATACTAGACAATGGTTTTTGGGCTAAAAATAAATCAGAAGAGCGCGCTGCTCCAGGTGTAACTTTTGCATCAGTAGTTAGAATTGAGGATATCTCTGCCGAAGTAATGGATTCTGTTAAAGGAATGGATATTGCCACTAGAAATAAAAGCTTGGGCAGAATTTATGCTAATATTACAAAAAGAGCTACTAAAGACAATCATTATGAGGCGCAATGCCGAAGTATGTTTGATGGAAATGCTTTCTACCTCTTTGTTTTTGAAAGGTTTACAGATATTAGATTAGTAGGCACACCTCCACAAAACATTGGAAAATTTGGTGGAGAAACAGACAATTGGATGTGGCCAAGACACACAGGCGATTTTAGTGTGTTTAGAATTTATGCTGGCAAAGATGGCAAACCGGCAAAATTTAGTGATCAAAATGTGCCTTACAAGCCTAAAAGTTTTTTGCAAGTAAATGCAGGAGGAGTAAAATCTGGTGATTATGCTATGATTATAGGTTTTCCTGGCAGAACCAATAGGTATATGTTTTCGCAAGGGGTGCAGCAAGCTACAGATTTAGTAGACCCTACTATCGTAAAATTAAGAGAAGTGAAGCTAAATGCATGGAAAGAAGAGATGAATAAAGATGTGGACATAAGGCTAAAATTATCTTCTGATTATGCAAGTATTTCTAATTATTGGAAATTTTTTAGAGGAGAGGCAGAGCAATTAAAAACCAATAAGGTATTTGAATCTAAGAGCAAACAAGAAAATGCTTTTCAAAAGTGGGCTGAAAATAAGCCAGAGTATAAAAATGTAATGGCCGATGTGGCTAAAATATATAAAGCTTATGAACCGTTAGCTGCTCAATCTACCTATTGGAGAGAAGGTATACTATCACCAACTATTTCAAAATTTGCCTATTATGCACTTTTGATGGAAGAAGCAATTGCCTCAGGAGACGAAAAGCGTATTGCAGGTATGCGGTCAAGTTTGCTTGCAACAGCAGCAGATATGCCCTATGATGCAGCTGTGGTTAATGCGGATCGTAGAATTTTGGACAGTACCCTTGCATTCTATAATTCCCAAAATGCAGTTGCCATGCAGCCTAAATGGTTTAGAAATCAATTGTCAGCTTTGGGCAAAGATAATGATGCTGATGCTATTAAAACTTTTAGTAATAGCGCTTTTGCCAATAGCATATTTGCAGATAAAGCAATGTTTGTGGCTTGGCTTAATAATCCAAGAATAGATTTGTTAAAAAATGACATCATGTATCAACACGTAAAGGCTTTTAAAACAAATTATGATGATAATTTTAAAGCCAAAATAGATTCTTTTAACGAACGAGAAATAGAGTTGAGCAGACTTTATATTAAAGGCTTAATGGAAATGAATCCAAAAATAAATTATTACCCAGATGCCAATAGTTCTATAAGATTAACCTACGGAAAAGTGAAACCATATTTGAAATATGATGTAATGACATATCTTGATGGCGTTATTGAAAAAAATAAAAACAATAAGGGAAATTCGGAATTTGATGTACCACAAAGTTTAATTGATGCATATAATGCAAAGAATTTTGGCAAATATGCTGATAAATCGGGTAGATTGCCAGTTTGTTTCTTAACTGATAATGATATCACAGGGGGAAACAGCGGAAGCCCAGTGATGGATGCCAATGGTAAATTAATAGGCCTAGCATTTGATGGCAATTGGGAAGCAATGAGTGGCAATATAAATTATGAACCATCAAAGCAACGCACAATTGTTGTAGATATACGTTATGTTCTCTGGATTATTGATAAACTGGGCGGAGCACAAAATATTATTGACGAAATGCAGATTTCGTATAACTAATTTATCAAGATACAAAAAAATCCCCTTGCTAAACAAAAAGGGGATTTTTTTGTATAAATTTATTAATATTAATTCTTTAAAAACCTTACTTTTGCACATCATCAATGTTTGCATACCATCAATCTGCTAGCACCTATTTTAGGTACCAATACGAGAGTACAAAAGCGTATATAATCCCTCTTATTGAAGAAAAATTAGCTTTGAATGCACACACCAAGGTGCTAGAGATTGGCTGTGGCGAAGGAGGAAATATGCTTTGTTTTGCAGAACTAGGCTGCCAATGTGTGGGTGTAGATTTAGATATTTCAAAAATCGAGGCAGGAAAAGCCTTTTATAGTAAAGGAGATTATAGTAATCAAGTATTATTTATAGGCGATGATATTTATAACCAAGAGGCTGCTTATAGAAATGCATTTGATGTTATATTACTAAAAGATACCATAGAGCATATCCACAATCAACAAAAATTAATTACTTTTATGCAGTTAATGTTAAAAAATGATGGAATAATTTTCTTTGCATTTCCTCCTTGGTATATGCCATTTGGCGGGCATCAACAAATGATGGATAAAAAATGGGCGGGTTTAATCCCGTTTACACATTTACTTCCAGGGTTCTTTTACCCTGCTTTTTTAAAGATTATGGGAGAGCCTAAAAATAAGATTGAATCTTTTTTAGAAATTAAAGAAACTGGATTAAGCATAGAAAATTTTGAAAAATATATATCCTATGCTAAATTAAAAACAATAAAACGACTCTTGTATTTTATTAACCCAAATTATAAATGGAAATTTAATTTAGCGCCTCGATTAGTTAATTCATTTCTTGCAAAAATACCTTGGATTAGGAATTTTTATACCACCACTGCATATTATATGGTAGGCAATAAATAGCATATTCATGGGGCTTTCTAAACTAATACTTTATTCCTTGTTTTGCACCACAAAATTTTTGATTGGCATTGGGCTATTGGCTAGCGCAAAAATTTCGTTCTTGGAGGGCATGTTTTTTGCCTTGATTGGTGGATTTGCTGGAGTTTTTTTTTACCTATTTGCCCTTGAATTTATCCTGCAAAAAATCTCACCAAAAAAGACAGCTAAACAATTTAAGATGTCGAAACGGGGGCGTTTTATGATAAAAGTGCGGCAGAAAGGTGGCTTACTTGGTGTGGCTGCACTCACACCTTTGATATTAAGTATTCCTGTTGGTATAGCATTGTCTATTACCTTAGGTGCTTCAAAAAATAGAATTTTAATTTTTCATATTTGCAGCGTTGCAGCTTGGGCATTATTGATTTTGGGTGCAAAATTTGTTTTTGGTTTTAATTTTGCTGATAATTTTTAATTATGAATGGTAAGCTATTCATAGTCCCTACACCCATTGGAAATTTGGATGACATTACTTTTAGGGCAGTTCAAATTTTGCAAGAGGTAGATTTGATTCTCGCAGAAGATACCAGAACCACAGGAGTATTATTAAAAAAGTATAAAATAAAAACCAACTGTACAGCTTATCACATTCACAACGAACATTCAAAAGTTACGCTGCAAATTGATTTTTTGCGCGCTGGAAAAAACTTGGCATTGGTAAGCGATGCTGGCACACCAGCTATTTCGGACCCTGGTTTTTTATTGCTAAGAGAAGCAATACAAGCAGGTATTGAAGTTTGTTGCTTGCCAGGTCCCACTGCATTTGTGCCAGCATTAGTTATGAGTGGTTTGCCTTCTGACAATTTTAGTTTTTATGGTTTTTTGCCATCCAAAAAAGGTAGAAAAACCAAATTGTTAGAAATGAAACTGGATAAAAGAACTTTAGTGCTTTATGAAAGTCCTCATCGGGTAATTAAATTTGCAGATGAGATTTTAGCTAATTTTGGGAATATAAAAGTAGCTTATGCAAGAGAAATTAGTAAATTACATGAAACTATTTTTAGAGGTTCCGCAGAATTGCTGATTGAGCATTTAAAAACTGCGTTAGTAAAAGGGGAATATGTTTTTATTTTAGATAATAAGCATGGTATATAAAATGGGCATAGCATACTTGAATAGGCTAAAAAATTGGCAGTTAGTTTCATTATCTGTAATATTATTAAGCCTTGCTTGGCCGCCTTTGCCTACCTTTTTTCTCCTCTTTACAGCATTTGTGCCATTGCTTATTTTAACCAATAGATTAGCTAATAAAGGCGATTTATTAAAATTTTTATTTTGGATTTTTACCAGTATTTTGTTATGGAATATCTTTACAACTTGGTGGGTTTCTAAAGCTAGTTTTAGTGGCGCCATAGCGATGCTCATTACCAATACTTTATACATGTCATTGCCTTGGATATGTTATCGTTTTGCAATTAAGCAAATTGGTGCACAAAAAGCACTTTACTTATGGGTTTGTTTTTACCTTGGCATGGAGTTTTTTCACCATCAGTGGGATCTTTCTTGGCCGTGGCTTACACTTGGCAATGCCTTGGCCTCTGCAAATATTTTTGCGCAATTTTACGAATTTACAGGTACCGCAGGTGGCAGCTTATGGATACTTTTGGTAAATGTTTTGCTTTATAATTCATCTATAAAAGGCTTTAGTAAACCATTAATTGCTGCGGCTTTAATTGTACCAATCATTTTATCATTTATTCTCTATTTCTTGCCTGCCAAAAAAAGTGTTGCCAAAGTAACTGTAGGTTTGGTTCAGCCAAATTTTGAACCCCATGAAGAGAAATTTAATGTTCATCCAATGGTACAATTAGATACCATGATTACGCAAATGGATGATTTATATTTAGCCGGTGCAAGGTTATTTATATTGCCTGAAACTGCACTTGTGGATCATATAACTGAAGAATATGCTGAACAAAACCAGAAAATTATTCAACTCAAAAATTGGGTAGTCTTGCATAAAGATGCGGGCATTATTGCCGGTTGTGAAACACTAATAGAGTATGATAAAAAAGCAACAAGCACTGCCCGCAATTACCTAAATGACGAAAGTATTTTTTATGATGCATTTAATAGTGCAATTTATTTAGATAGCAATGGGTTACAGCCTTTTTATCATAAATCTAAGTTAGTGCCTGGTACAGAAATAATGCCCTATCCTGGCTTTTTTGCTTTTTTAGGCAAATATGCAATTGCCCTAGGAGGTACTTCTGGCAGTCTTGCTAGAGATTACAAGGTGATTAATTATAAATTAAATAATGGTGTTCTTTTTGCTCCAAGTATATGTTATGAAAGTATATATGGGGAATGGACTGCCGCATTTGTAAATCAAGGAGCTGGTTTTATTGCTATTATAAGTAATGATGGTTGGTGGGGCAACACGGTAGGGCACGAGCAATTATTGCAATATGGCGCATTGAGGGCGATAGAAACAAGAAGGTGGATAGCGCGAAGTGGCAATACGGGTATATCGGCCATTATTGATGCAAAAGGCAGAATATTAGCCCAAACAACTTTTTGGAAAAGAACTACTCTATTAGGTGAAATTAATATTTTAAAAGGCCAAACCATTTACATGCTAATAGGGGATGTTATTGGAAAAATTGCTTTTATAATCTCATTATTGGTTATGCCAAGTTTGATGATAAAATCCTTTTTGAGGAAAAAATTAAGCTAAAAAATTGCTATAAATTGTTCTTTTTAATAAACAAAATAGAAAACCGGCCACTATAAATGTTGTATTATTAAAAAAAAAGAAATAGGTTTGCATAAATAATAAAAACATGAAAAAAGTATCTATTTTAGTTTTCTTAGCGATGTTTTCTCTAACGGCAGCAGCTCAATCTTTTGAGATGGGAACCATTGTAATTTCGACTGGTTATGGTTTTCCTAATTTAGGAAAATCAGTCTTAAATACCTATAATACAGAGCAAAGTTTTAAAGTAAGTGGTTTGGGTCCACTGCATGCCAAATTTGAATATGGAATTTCTGATGTAATTGGTATAGGATTGTCCATTAATCATGTAAACTTTTCAGGCGAATGGCAGGATGAGGTTACTAATTCTAATGGCAGCACATCAACTTATAATTACAAGTTTGCAAGACAAAGCACAGCAGCAAACCTCAGGTTAAACTTTCATTTTAGCAAAACTGAGAAATTAGACGTTTATTGGGGTTTTGGTTTTGGTTATAAACAAGCTTCTAATAAGTAGACAACAAATGAACCCAACTTTAATGATTTAACACTGGGAAACCTATTTCCATTGGGATTTGAAACAACTTTGGGTGTTAGGGCATATTTAACAGAAAATATTGGGCTTTATACTGAAGTTGGTGCTGCTAAATCTATTATCCAATTTGGATTGTGTTATAAATTATAAAAATTTATTTTTATAATTGAGTTAACATAGAGACTATCAGCTTATTTTTAAGTAGCTAAATTTAGCAATCCCCCATTTTTGAATTCTATATTGTATAGAAACCCAAAGCACACCTAAACCATATTTTACGCTTCTACTAAAGTTAATGGAGCTTGCTTCATCAAAATATTTTGTAGGGCAGGTAATTTCGCCAATTTCGTAATTTGCCATAAATATTTGAGCAGTCATTTGATTATCAAATATAAAGTCATCATCATTGGCTTCTATATCTATTTTGTTAAAAATTTGACTAGAAAATGCACGATATCCTGTATGATATTCTGATAGTTTTTGATTAATTAGAAGGTTTTGTGTCAGGGTTAATAGTCTATTTGCCACATATTTATATAATGGCATGCCACCCTTTAAAGCGCCTTTCCCTAATATGCGTGAGCCATAAACAACAGGATAAACATCATTAGCAATAATATAGGACATGCTTTCAATTAATTTCGGAGTGTATTGATAATCAGGGTGCAACATGATAATGATGTTGGCATTGAGCGATAGGGCTTTTGTGTAACAACTTTTTTGATTGCCTCCATACCCCCTATTTTTTTCATGTACAACAATATGTTTTATACCAAGTTTTGCAGCAAGTGAAGATGTTTCATCTTTGCTTGCATCATCCACCAATACTACATCATCTACAATGCTGAAAGGAATTTCCTCATAGGTTTTTTGCAGCGTAGCAGCTGCGTTGTAAGCAGGCAGCACCACTACTATTTTTTTATTATTGATCATTATTTAGTGCGCTGCAAATATAGGATAAATTGCAATGTAGGTTAAAGCACCTGCAATATAGCCAATAAATGCGAGCCATGATATCTTTTTAACATACCAAATAAAATCTATCTTTTCCATACCCATCACTGCCACACCTGCGGCAGAACCAATGATTAAACAACTGCCGCCTGTACCAGCTGCGTAAGCTATAAATTCCCAAAGTTTTGAATCCATCAAGTAATAAGTGCTACCGTTAAATAAAAATGAGCCTTCTTTTATCATGGCAATATTAGCAGGGTCTGTGGCAAATGCAAAAGCTTCTGGATTTACTGTTGCAGTGGCCAATGGATACATTTTCATTGTTGCAGCTACAATTGGCACGTTGTCTACTACTGCAGAGAGTAACCCGATTGTAATAGATATAATGTCTCTATCACCAATAGTATTATCCATTGCCTCAGCTACTACTTTTAATACACCTGTGCCTTGCAATGTTCCAATGGCCAGCAGTATTCCTAAGAAAAATAAAATACTAGGTACATCTATTTTAGACAATGCATGCAAGGCTGAGTATGGTTTTTTTTCCTCAGCAGTTTTGTCAATATGCAACAATTCTGAAACAATCCATAAAATAGATAATCCAAAAAGCATCCCAATATATGGGGGTAAGTGTGTTATCGTTTTAAAAATCGGAACAAAAACTAAAGCACCCACACCTATGGCCAATACCAAGGCACTGCCTTTTACTTTTTCTTCGCTAAAAGCTTTTTCCTGATCATACGCATCTCTTTTTATCTTTCCTTTTAGAGAAAAGCCTACCACTAATAATGGCACAATCATGCAAACAATAGAAGGTAATAATAATGTTTTAATAATATTTACACTGCTTATTTGGCCTCCAATCCACAGCATTGTTGTAGTTACATCACCAATAGGAGACCATGCGCCACCTGCATTGGCTGCTACCACTATCATGCCGCAAAAAAACAAACGTTGCTCCTTGTCATGAATAAGTTTTCTGCACAATGAAACCATTACAATTGCTGTTGTTAAATTGTCTAATAATGCAGAAAGAAAAAAGGTAAGAATGGATATTATCCAAAGTAACTTTCGTGCATCAACTGTAGTTATTCTATTGGTAATAATTTTAAAACCTTGGTGCGCATCAATAATTTCTACAATAGTCATAGCACCCATCAAAAAGAAAAGAATTTTTCCAATTTCTGCTAATTCATGATTCAATTCTGTATTTATTTCTATAATGTGATGATGTGCCATTAAAGCCCAAATTGCCCACATTAAAGTGCCAATAAGCAACGCGGGTGCTGTTTTGTTAATTTGCAAGGGGTGTTCAAAAGCTATAGCTGCGTAGCCTAGCACAAAAATGACAATAAGTAGTGTAACCATTATTTTTATTAAATTTTGTGCAATATTCTTACAAAATTCCTTAAAAAACAAATAATTAAATTGTAGTTATTTGGTTAAATATTTTATTTAATCTGAGCCAAGGTTTGGAAAGTTTTCAAGATATAATTTTGATGTATAGTCGTAATAAATGTGCTGAATGCCGTTTGTAAGTATAATAAATGCAGGAGAGCTTGTTTTTGCATAGGTTAATGCTTGCAATAAGGTTTCTGGCGTTAGTTTTATTTTTGGTGATTTGCATTCTATAATTGCTTTTAAATCAGCCTTGTTGTCAAACACTTTAATGTCAAATCTTTTTTGCAATAAATTATATTTTTGCCCACGTTCTACGCTTATTAACGAAGCCGAAATATTTTTTTTATCCATTAAAAAAGCAAGAAAATATTGCCTTACCCATTCTTCTGGAGTTAAAATTATATATTTTTTTCTTACTCTGTCAAAAATATACGTTTTTTGCACCATAGTTTTAATTTTAAAAGATGGTGTAAAGTCAAAATTTAAAGTTGGATACATGATAATAGTTTTTTAACCCTTAATAACAATGCAATTATACAATGTCAGTCGCCACATTTGAAAGTATTTCAAAAGAAATCGCAGATAAAAAATTTAAAAATATTTATGTTCTTCAAGGAGACGAGCCATATTACATAGATGAGGTTGCCAAATTATTAGAAGCAAATGTGCTATCTGATGCTGAAAAAGCATTTAACCAAACCATTGTCTATGGCAAAGATACCAGCGCTATGAGCATTGCAATGGCTGCAAAAAGGTATCCAATGTCGCCATCAGATTATCAATTAATTATTGTAAGAGAAGCACAAAATCTCAAAGATATTGAAGATTTGGCTCCGTATTTCGAAAAGCCTTCATCCTGCACAATTCTTTGTTTGGCCCTTAAAGGAAAAAAACTAGATGGCAGAAAAAAACTTTCAAAATTAACTAAACCTTTTTGCCTTTTTAATTCAGAACCTTTAAAAGAGTATCAAATACCTGCTTGGGTAGAAGCCTACGTTAGAAAACAAGGAAAGAATATTGATAGCAGAGCAAATATGTTAGTAACAGAATATTTAGGAAATGATATATCAAAAGTAGCAAATGAACTTGATAAAATGATGATTAATATTGGTGATGCCAATGTAATTACCGTCAAACATATTGAAGATAATATTGGAATTAGCAAAGATTATAATGTTTTTGAACTTCAAAGTGCAATAGCAAATAAAAATTTTAATAAAGCAATACAAATTGCACATTATTTTGCCCAGGATAAGAAAAAAAACCCATTAATATTGACGCTTGCAAGTTTAAATTCTTTTTTCACCAAAGTAATGCTTTACCAAGCCAATCAAAGTAAATCTAGCAATGAATTGGCACAGATATTAGGTGTACGTGGCGATTATCAATTAAAGGATTATAGATTTTCTGCACAAAATTATAGTTATGAAAAAGTAGAAGAAATTTTTGGTTTATTAAAATATTTTGACCTAAGAGGAAAAGGGGTAGATGGTTCTGGTGATGATGAGGGAAACTTATTAATAGAGTTATTGGTTAAAATATTCAAATAGTTTTGTCATAATTGGGTCTAAAATTGGCCATTTGTAAAAATTAACGTAATATTTTTTGGCTGAATGTTAATTTATTATTAATTTGCATGCCTTAATTTAAGTATTAATTTTTTAATTAAAACACACACAAACAAATAACATGAAAAAAAATTACATTACAATTCTCGGCCTAATGCTAAGTATGGGCGCATTAGGGCAAACTAATTTGGCAAATCAGCCTATGCCGGCCAGTCCCAAAATGACAACATCCATATATGAGAAATTGGGCACTTCCACTGCTGTTTTAAGTCAAGAAAATGCTAATAGAAGTGCATTAAGAAGGGGAAATACTGCCATAGTGGTAGGCGTTACTAAATATGATTTACAAACCAATTCTTCTGTTGCAAGACGCGTAATATTGCATGCAGATGGCACGGTTTCTATGGTTTGGACTACCGCTCCCGACAACGCATTTACACAAAGAGGAACAGGATATAAATATGTAACTACAGCCAATGGAAATTGGTTTAATGCTTTACCTTTAGTCATTAATAGAACTGAAAATTCAAGATCAGGTTGGCCAAATATCGGTGTGCTTGCTAATGGAAATGAATTTACATTAGGTCATATTGCCGAAGATGGTGGCTGGGTAAGGGCTGAAAATTCAGGAAAAGGAACCGCATTTAGTGTAACAGATGCCAATGTAAATGATGATGGTCTTTTTAAACCAATCTGGGGTAGAATGGCCAATGTTGGCAATACCGTTTACATGATATGCTCATACACAGATTCATCTGCAGTAGGAGAGCCAAGGGCGAAAACTGTTGGAGGTATTTCTGCACCAATGACCTATTCTAGGTCTTTAGATGGAGGAAAAACTTGGCCTATAAGCCATATATTGTTGCCTGGATATGATTCTACTAGGTACCTAAATGGTGGAGGAGATCAATACAGCATTGATGCAAGAGATTCTATCGTTGCTATTACTTCTACAGATGCTTTAGAAGATTTGGCTTATTGGAAATCAACAAATTTTGGCTTAACTTTTACCAAAGTAATTGTTGATTCTTTTATCTATGCACCTTATTCATCAAAAAAACTAATGCTTGATACACCTTTTACTCAAGATGGTGCTACAAGTATTGCAATCGATAAAGATGGAAATGTTCATTTAGCTTGGTCTTTATCACGTGTTTTTGACGAAGATACTAATGATGTAAGCTATTCTTTTTACCCTCAAACTGCTGCATTAGCCTATTGGAGCGAAAATAATCCTACTGCAAAAGTAATTGCTACAGGGATAGATTTAGACTTAAATGGAGATGGGGTATTAAATTTTGCCCAAGCAAATATTTCTGCTTTGAGTGGCGGCAATTTGCCGCAAGGACAAAGCCATACTGCAAGAAATGGTAATACAAGCATACTTACTATGCCTAGTATGGGTTTTGATGCTAATGGTGGAGTATTTATTTCTTTTTCTTGTATTAATGAGTCTGATTTAGACCCTATTTTTTCTACAAATTATAGAGATGCATACATCCTATACTCAGGTAATAATGGTGCTACATTTGGCAAACCACTCAATGCAACCAGTGTAATAGGAAAAGAAATCGCATTTCCTTCTATTGCAAAAAATGTAAATAGTTTTGTACACATGCAATTTCAAATGGATGAATTGCCTGGCACTAATTTGCAAAATAATGCAGCAGGTGTAGATAACCACCCAATTGGCAACAATTCTATTTGTTATCTTGCTATACCCGTTTCACAAATTATAGCAGCATCTATTGATAAAGTAGCTGTAAAAGTAGAAAATATTGCAGATGCAAATGTTTTTATAGTGAGTCAAAACCAACCAAATCCTTTTAATGGAAATACTGAAGTAATTATTTTTGTAACAAATCCAACAGAACTTTTAGTAACCATTACAAACCTAAATGGGCAGATTGTAAAACAGTCAAAAACTCAGGAGTTAGGAATGGGTAATCACATTATAGAAATAGATGCTTCAAAATTGCAATCTGGTGTTTATTTATACACTATGCAAGCCAGCAATGGACAAACTGTTACTAAAAAAATGGTTGTAAAATAATTAAATCCTAATAGGCTTTTTTTAAGCCTGTGTTAAAAAGCCCATGTTTATTTTAAAATCATGGGCTTTTTTTTAAGCTAAAAACATGTATTATATTGCTGATGATTTAACCCAAATTGCGCCTTAGAGATTCTATTTATAGCCAAAACTATTTCAAATATACGTGCGTGCTCGATTTTCATTCTAAAATAGAACTTCTATTCTAGCGAATTAAAATCTTGCGGGCCTACTTGTCTTTTTTGCATTTTGATTGACATTGCTTACCCTAATGCGCAATCTAGGTTTAATATTGAGGGCAATTTGGTTTCTTAGATATTTGCAATAAAATATTTTATGTTAAATACAAATTACTTAACTTTGTTGCATGCCAAACATACTTGTAATCGATGATGAAAAATCAATCAGAGAAACCCTTAAAGAGATACTTTCTTTTGAAAAATACGATGTAGAACTTGCAGAAAATGGTAAAAGAGGCCTTTTAGCCCTTAAAAAAAATGACTTTGATGCCATTTTGTGTGACATAAAAATGCCAGAAATGGATGGATTAGAGTTTTTAGATGAAGTTATTAAATTATATCCAGATATTCCAATTATTATGATTTCTGGCCATGGAAATATTGAAACAGCAGTAGAAGCTACAAAAAAAGGAGCTTATGATTTTATCACTAAGCCACCAGATTTGAATAGGCTATTAATTACACTGAGGAATGCAGTAGACAAAGTAAATTTGGTTTCTGAGACAAAAATTCTGAAAAGGAAATTTAATAAAACCAAAGAAATTATTGGCAGCACCCCTGCCATTGAAAAAATAAAGCAAACCATTGAAAAAGTAGCCCCAACCGATGCAAGGGTGCTAATAACAGGCGAAAATGGAACAGGGAAAGAGCTTGTAGCTAGATGGATTCATGAAAAAAGCAACCGTTCCGCAATGCCGTTGGTAGAAGTTAATTGTGCTGCAATACCTACAGAGTTAATTGAAAGCGAGCTTTTTGGTCATGAAAAAGGAAGTTTTACTTCAGCAATAAAACAAAGAATTGGAAAATTTGAACTCGCAGATGGTGGCACACTCTTTTTAGACGAAGTAGGCGATATGAGTTTGTCTGCACAAGCAAAAGTGTTGCGGGCAATACAAGAAGGAAAAATTGCCAGAGTTGGTGGAGATAAAGAAATTTTAGTAAATGTGAGGGTTGTTGCAGCTACTAATAAAAACTTGATGACAGAGATTGATAATGGTAATTTTAGAATAGATCTTTATCATAGGTTAAGTGTAATTATTATTCATAATCCTACTTTAAATGAAAGGGAGGATGATATTCCTATAATAGCTGAAAAATTTTTAAAAGATATTTGCGAAGAGAATAATATGCCACTTAAGAAATTTGCAAAAGAAGGTTTATTGGCAATGAAGGCTGTAAAATGGGCTGGCAATATTAGAGAAATGCGAAATGTTATTGAACGAATGGTGATATTATGTGGTGATACACTAACACAAGAAGATGTAATTAATAACGCTAACCCAGCTGCTAGAATTCAAGAAGGACTTGCTGCCATTGATAAATTTCAAAAATTTCAAGACTTTAAAGATTATGCAGAAGAAATTTTTATTAAGAAAAAATTAGACGATAATGGCTGGAATGTTGCAAAAACAGCGAGTGATATAGACATCCAAAGAAGTCATCTTTATAACAAAATAGAAAAATTTAGTCTTAAAAGGAATTAGTGCAAACACAAATTGGCAAATCTGTTTTTAACGCAAAAAAATTATTAAGCAATGGTAAATTAGTCGCTATTCCCACTGAAACTGTGTATGGTTTAGCTGCCAATGCCTTTGATTTAGGAGCTGTTTCTAGTGTTTTTCGTGCTAAAAATAGGCCTAGTTTTGATCCATTGATTGTGCATGTTTCTAATTTGGCAATGGCAGAAAAAATTGCAATTATACCCGATGAGTTACGTCAGATTGTAAATATATTATGGCCTGGGCCAATTACTATTTTATGTAAAAAAAAGTCTTCTATTGATAATTTAGTAACAGCAGGCAGTGATTTTGTTGCTATCAGGGTTCCCAATCATAGTCTGACTTTAAGTTTGTTAGATAAATTGTCTTTCCCGCTGGTGGCGCCAAGTGCAAATCCTTTCGGCTATGTTAGTCCTACAAGTGCAAGGCATGTTTTTGATAGCTTAAATGGAAAAGTTGATTATATTTTAAATGGTGGGTCTTGTAAAATAGGATTAGAGTCTACCATTATTAGTTACCATAACAGTGAAATTATTATCCATAGATTGGGTGGTATTTCAGCGTTAGGCATAGCAGCATTAATTGATTTGCCTATACGAATAAATATTCAGAACAATAGCAATCCTGCTGCACCTGGCATGTTAGACAAACATTATTCACCCAAGGTATTGCTTAGAATAATCAGTCCGAAAAATAAAGAAATTGTAGATGAAAATAGTGCACTTATTTGTTTTGGTTCACAAAGCTATTCAAAACACAAATATATCTTAAATTTAAGTAAAACAGACAACTTAGATGAAGCAGCTCAGAATATTTTTTCTTTTCTAAGAAAATTAGATACGCTCTCTATCAATTGTGCATACGCTTATCTAGTTCCAGAATATGGGCTTGGAGCAGCAATTAATGATCGATTAAAACGCGCAGCTGTGCATTAAGGTTTATATTTAGCCATTGTTAAAATCTGCTCTGGAGCATAGTTTTTAATCATTTCTTGCACACTTGTTACATTTTTATTGTTTGTAAAAAAAGACTTAATAATTTGATAGCCAGTCCATATTCCAATTCTCGGAGGCGCATTTGGTGCCACTCCAGTTCTAGTTGTATTTGGGCCTTCACCCACCAACGCACGGTATGTTTTATAATCTGACTCATAAAGCAGTTTCTCTTTTATTATATATTGCCAAATCATTTTTTCTTCTTTTATATTCCAATTCCATTGTGCTTCTGTATATTCAAATAAGAGAGGTTTTTTTTCACAAGGCATTAGTTTTGTTAGTTCATAAAATTTAGCAGCTTCTAATATAATATGCGCAAGCATGTTTTTTGGTTTTTCTGTTTCAAAAGGAATCATTTCTCTGCGGACTATTTCTTTTGTAATATTTATGGGCAGCATTTCTGGATTAAAATAGGTGTATTTATATTGAGGAAAAAAGGTTGGATAGGCTTCAAAATTACTGCCTAAATACATGTCTAAATCTACCATCAAACTACTGCTGTCATAAAACCAAGCCATAAAACCAGCAAAACCACCATAAAAAGTCTTGATAGTCGGAAAATTTCTGCTTGGATAATATAGTTTATAGTATTTAGATACTAAATCAAGTTTTTGTTTTACTTCTCTAAAATTAACAAATATAGAATCAGCACGCTTTTTTGTTTCAATTACTTGAGCACTATTAATATGCATAAATAAGTTTTCGACTGGCAATAATGTATCATAACCCATATTATAAATTTGATTTGCATAAATTTTCATAAATGTAGGGTCTAGATTTTTGACCTTATTTAAGTCGTTTTCTGCCGTTTTCGGGTTGTTAATTGCGTAAAATATACTATCAAATCTAAAAATTTTGGCATAAGTTTTGATGTTCTTAACCTTTGAGTGTGAGCAATCACTGCATGAAGTGAAAACAAAACAAATAAAAAAAAATAATGTAAAAAATTTTGTGTAATTCATAATTCAAAATAACTTTGTAAAATTAATATAAACCCAATGACAATCAAAAAAAGTATTCAACTAATTGCAATTATTTTATTCACAAATAATTTATCAGCACAAACCACGGTGGGAGTAGACAAACCTATGCAGTTTGGTTTTAAAATCTCTCCAAACCTTACATGGGCAAAAATTAAATCAGGCCCAGCAGAAGGCAATGGGGTTGGCTTGGGCTTTAGTTATGGATTAATGGCAGATTTTAAACTGAGCGAAAACGCTTTTTTTAGCCCAGAAATTTTAATTACCTCTATGAAAAATAGTATTAACTTAAAAGACAGCTTTTATCAGGGAGATGGCAGCGTAGGAAGTTATTATAATAATATTGAGCAGAATTTTAAATTTCAATATTTACAAATCCCTTTAACTATTAAAATGAAAACCAACGCTATTAATGGAATGAGGTACACTTTTCAAGCTGGAGTTGCCCCTTCTGTGCTTTTATCTCGTAATTTTAGGATAAAAGCAGACAGGGCCATTGGCAATAATGACGAGTGGGTTAGTCCAAATGGAACTGGGAATGATGCAGGAGATTTTGTATTAGATCCTAATAATCCAAATTCAAAATCATTTTCTAATAATATTGGTTTATTTAGAGTTCCATTGGTGTTAGGGGCAGGTATAGAGTATAATTTAAGCGGTAATACTGCTTTGGTAGCTGGTATAAGATGGGATAATGGTTTTACTGATATATTTAGAGATAAAAATGTAACAGGTATAAATAATTATTTAGGACTAACTGTTGGCATTTTATTCTAATCAAAAGAAGATATAATAAATTAGGCATTTAGGCTTGTAGTTTTTTTGAAGCAACAAGCCTTTTTTTTGAAAATGAAATATTTAGTTTGTCAAATAGACCCCATTGTTGGCGATATAGCTGGAAATATAGCCATTATTAGTAACTATATAGCTATTGGAGAGGCCAATCATTGCGAGGTAGCTATTTTTCCAGAATTGGCTATTTGTGGCTATCCACCCGATGATTTACTAGATTATAACTATTTTATAGATAAATGTGAACTAGCAGTGTTAAACCTCGCAAAAACTATTGGAAAAATGCATGTAATTGTTGGCGGTGTGGCAAAAAATAATAGTAATATTGGAAGAAAATTATTTAATGCAGCTTTTGTTTTGCATGAAGGAAAAATTAAACATACAATTTATAAAACATTGCTGCCTACCTACGATATTTTTTCCGAAAAAAGATATTTTGAACCCAACCAAACTTTTAAGCTAATAGAAATAAATCAAAAAAAGATTGCCATTACAATTTGTGAAGATATTTGGGACAATCACAATAGTTTTAATTATGCAATCAGCCCTGTAAATGAGCTAGCCAAACTTATGCCAGATTTTCATATAAATATTTGCGCATCTCCTTTTTATTTAGGCAAAGATTTAGAGAGAGTAAAAGTAATAAAAGATTCAATTAGCAGAATGGGTTGTGGGATGATTTATATAAATCAATCTGCTGCACATACTGGGATTTTATTTGATGGCAGTAGTCAAATATATAATAAACAAGGTGATTGTGTGGTTAAATTGCCTCTATTTTTAGAGGCCCATTACATTTATGATGATGAAAAAGTAAGTAAAGCCTTTAATGAGGCAATTATTGACCCTACGGAAGGCTTATACAATGCCTTGGTTTTTGGAATCCGCAGTTATTTTGATAAAATGGGTTTTAAAAAAAGCGCATTATTAGGCAGCAGCGGGGGTATAGATTCTGCAGTAGTGCAGGCATTGGCCTCTGCAGCCCTTGGTGCAGAAAATGTTTTGGCGGTATTAATGCCATCTTCTTTTAGCAGCCCTGGTAGTATTGAAGATGCAGCTCAACTAAGTAATAATTTAGGCAATCCATCACAAATTTTGCCAATTTCAAGTCTCTATGATAATTTTTTAGAAACTTTGGCACCCATCTTTAAAGAAACAACATTTTCTGTGGCTGAGGAAAATATTCAAGCACGAAGCAGGGGAATATTATTGATGGCTATAAGCAACAAAACGGGCCGATTTTTGCTTAATACTAGCAATAAAAGTGAAATGGCAGTAGGTTATACTACCTTATACGGGGACATGTGTGGTGGGCTTTGCCCAATTGGAGATGTTTATAAAACGGTGCTTTATGACCTAGCGAGATTTATTAATAGAGAAAAAGAAATTATTCCTTTTTCAATAATCAATAAACAACCTTCTGCAGAGTTAAGGCCAAATCAGAAAGACAGTGATTCGCTGCCAGAATATCCAATATTAGATGCTGTTTTAAATGCTTATATAGAGCAAAAATTAGGAAAAGATGAAATTGCTGATTTGTTAAAATTAGATGATGCAATCATAGCGCGTGTAGTAAACTTGGTAAATAATAGTGAATTCAAAAGGTGGCAGGCTGCACCAGTAATAAAAATTACTACCAAAGACTTTTCTTATGGTAGAAAAATGCCCTTGGTTTCTAAATATGAGTGACCTTAAAAAATTTTCTCATCATTGTGTTTGTTGGCTTAAAAATTATCAGCTAAATTTGCATCCTTAAATGATATACCGATTTAAAATTAGTTTTGAAGATGAAGAAGATTTTGAAAGATGGATTGATGTAAAAACCAATGCTACTTTTTATGAATTTCACAATGCAATTCAAGATACCCTTCTATTTAATAAGAAAGAAGATGCGGTTTTTTTTGTTGTCAATGATAATTGGAAAAAATTAAAAGAAATTCCAGTTCCTGCTGATAATCCAAAAGATGCCAACTGCACTATTGCTTCGGCTATTATGCAGCCCTATCAAAAGTTTATTTATGTTGCTGATAAAACCATGGAATGGACCTTAGAAATAGAACTCAATAAAATATTAGACGAAACTTTAGGTGTGGTATATCCCCATGTTTTTAAATCAATTGGAAAACCACCAAGGCAAAGCGGATTGTTATTATCAGAAGAAGAACTTGCACAAGAGATGGAGCAAATAGAGGCTGGCTCAAGGGCTAAATTAGATTTAGAATTGCCAGGATTGGGAGATGTTTTAGGTGATGATGATGATGATGAAGCCAAAGAGGATTCTGATGATTATAATTTAGATGAATTTCCAGATTTAGGAGATATAGACGAAATAGATTTTAGCAAAGAAGATTAATGCAAAAAGCATTGATTATAGCTGGGCCTACAGCTATTGGAAAAACTAGTCTTGCTTTGCGAATAGCGCGCCAATATGGTTTACCAATAATTTCTGCAGATTCTAGGCAAGTTTATCATGAATTAAATATTGGCGTAGCAAAACCTAGTGCAGAAGAATTAAATACCATTCAACATATAGGGATAAATTGTGCTACCATACATCAGTCCTTTAATGTTGGTTTTTTTAACAATATTGTTTCAAACTATTTGTGCAATTACAAAGGAAATTTTATTATCACGGGGGGCACAGGATTATACACCCAAACATTATTGCAAGGCATTGATAATATGCCAAAACGTAATGATGAATTGAGGGCGCTTCTGCAAAATATTTTAATCAACGAGGGATTATGTGCGCTACAAAAAATTTATTTTCAAATTAAAAATCCTTATCCACTCAAAGATATCAACAATCCTCAGCGAGTTATGAGAGCAATAGAAATTGGAGAGATGAGTAATATTGAAAAAGGTAAACCTGTGTTGAGTAATGTATTATCTAAAATGCTGGTTTTAGAAACACCGCGAAAAATACTTTATGAAAATATAGACAATCGAGTAATGCAAATGGTAGCAAACGGATTAAAGCAAGAAGTACAAGAATTATTGCCTTATCAACATTTAGAGTCTTTAAAAACAGTGGGTTACAGAGAGTATTTTGATTTTTTTAATAATCTGATAAGTGAACAAGAGGCAATTGAGAATATTAAACAGCATACCAGAAATTATGCAAAGCGCCAATTAACCTATTTTAAAAATAAATTTGATGCTACATGGATTGATAACCAAGAATCTAAAAAAATAGATATCTTTGTTGCAAAATTTATAAGCCATGACATTTGATTTTGCCTCTTTAGCTAATAGCCAGAACCTGATCGGTCTTGTTACCCTTACTTTTTTAGAGATTATATTGGGTATTGATAATATCTTATTTGTTTCTATAATTTCTGCAAGGGTTGCTGATAAAAATAGAAAAAAAGCTGCAAATATTGGTTTAATATTGGCATTGGTAATCCGCTTAGTTTTTCTTTTCGTAATAGGGTTAATTATAGCATCAGAAAATATAGTTTTATTTACATTGCCAGGTAATTTTATAGGAGCAGATGTTAGCATCAAAGACTTGGTGGTATTGCTTGGGGGCATATTCTTGATTTATAAGAGTGTTACAGAAATACATGATAAAATTACCTTTAATGAAAGTGAGGCTAAAAAAGGAGTGAAGCAACTGCCTTGGGGCAAAGCAATTGTTCAAATAGCCATAATTAATTTAGTTTTTTCTTTAGATTCTATAATTACAGCGATTGGGTTAGCACAAGAAAATATGGCAGTAATGTTTATTGCGATTATTGTTTCTATGCTTGTAATGATTTTAATAACAAATCCATTGGGTAAATTTGTAGATAAACACCCAACTATTAAAATATTAGCACTAAGTTTCTTAATGATGATAGGGGTTTTACTTATCGCAGAAGCATTTGAGCAGCATATTAATAAAGGATATGTTTATTTTTCCATTGCCTTTGCACTTTTAGTAGAAGTTTTAAACATTTTGTATCGAAAAAATAGTAATAAGAAATTGATTTTAGGGGAATAATTCTTAATAAGAATAACCGCAATTTTTTATAGGTTTTCAAAATCACAATCCGTTAAATATGTTTATATTTGCCCATTAAATTAGTAAAGTGAAAATTTCTATAAATTGGTTAAAACGCCACATAAATTTAGATATAGCTACTTCTATTATTGCAGATAAATTAACTTTTGCAGGTTTAGAAGTAGAGCATATTGCAGAACATACTCAAATAAAAGGCGGCCTTAGTGGTATAGTTGTAGGTGAAGTAGTGGGCTGTGAGAAACATCCAGATGCGGATAGGTTAAAAGTTACCAAAGTTAATGTTGGTAATGATGATTTATTAGATATTGTATGCGGTGCACCAAATGTTGCATTAGGTCAAAAAGTGCTGGTAGCCAAAGTGGGCGCAACCATTTATCCTATAAAAGGCGAACCTATAGTAATAAAGACCGCAAAAATTAGAGGGCAATTAAGCCAAGGCATGATTTGTGCAGAAGATGAGATTGGATTGGGAGAAAGTCATGAAGGAATTTTAGTGCTCCCTGAAGATACGCCCATAGGTATAGAAGCAGCACAATATTTTAACATTACAACTAATACGGTTTTAGATATTGGATTGACCGCAAATAGAGGCGATGCAGCCTCTCATTTGGGAGTTGCCAGAGATCTTTCTGCACTTTTTAATATACCTTTAATAAAAAAAAGCACACCTACCATAGTTGCCAAAAATAAATTAGATTTTGAAATTAATTTAAAATCAGCTGACTGCGGCAGATATTGTGGGGTGTTAATATGCAATGTTCATGTGGCTAAAAGTCCAGCATGGTTGATTGCTTTTTTAGAAAATATTGGCATTTCTAGCATTAATAATATTGTAGATGCTACTAATTTTGTATTGCACGATGTTGGACAGCCAATTCATGCATTTGATGCAGATAAGATAGCGGGCAATATAATTAATGTGCGTAATGCAGAGTCTGGAGAAAAAATGATAACCTTAGATTCAAAAGAAAGGATTTTATCTGCTAATGATTTAGTGATTGCAGATTGCAGTAAGCCACTAGCTTTGGCTGGTGTTTTTGGTGGCCTTGAAAGTGGCATTAGCAATGATACTAAAAACATATTCATAGAGTCCGCCTATTTTGATGCAGCAAGTATTAGAAAAACTGCCAAAAAATTTGGACTCAATACAGATGCTTCATTTAGGTATGAGCGAGGAGCAAACCCTGAAATTTGTATGGATGCACTGCTGCAAACCGCAGATTTAGTTCTTTCGCTGGCAGGTGGCAATATTGGCAGCAACTTTATGGATGTTTATCCAAAACCAATAGAGCCTCACAAGATTTCGCTAAAACTTAGTCAAATAAAAAGGGTATTGGGAATAGAAGTGCCCATCATTAGAATCATAGAAATATTAACACATTTAGAAATAGAAATAACAGAGCAAACAGACGAAGCCCTTTATCTATTAGTGCCTGCTTTTAAGGCTGACGTTACTAGAGAGATAGATGTTATTGAAGAAATTATTAGAATTTATGGATTTGACAATATTCCATTAAAGGGTAAAAGTACATTATTCATAAATAACACCCCTTCTGATAAATTATTCGAGGCAAAGAAAAAGTTAAGTGGTATTATGCAGGGATTAGGTTTTACCGAAATAATGAATAATAGCCTTGTTTCAGAAAATGAAAGAGAACTTCAAAGCATTGCAATCACAAATCCGTTAAGCACCGATACTGCATTGTTACGTACAAGTTTAAATTCAGGAATGTTGGATGCGATTTCTTATAACATAAAACGAAAAAATACTGATTTAAAATTTTATGAAATAGGTACGGTTTTTAAGCAAATAAATGGCAAATTTATTGAAGAGTATCATTTAAGTTTGGGTTTAGTAGGTAACGTTTATAAGGAGTCGTGGCAGTTTACTGCTACAAAAGTAAATGCTTCTTTTTTATTTAATATTATTCAAGAACTAATGAATGCTTTTGGTATTAATGATGTAAAAAAAATTAAAAACTGCTTGGTTTTACCTCCATCATTTGTGGAAAATAAAGTTTTAAAAAATTATGATATTAATAACCCTGTTGTGCTTGCAACGCTATCTATTAATAAGTTAATCCAGTTGGCCACATCATCGCTTAGTTTGCAAGATATTGCCATATTTCCAAGCATGCGAAGAGAATTATCTTTGGTGGTGGATAAAAAAGTTAAGTTTAGCGAAGTTGAAAAAATTACTCAAAAGGTAGCAGGCAGTTATTTAACATCTATAAACGTGGTGGACGTTTTTGAAGGTAAACCACTTTCAGCAGAAAAAAAATCGTATTCAGTTAGTTTTATTTGGCAAAATATAGATAGGACCTTAGAAGACAAAGAAATAGATCCAATAGCAAATAAATTAATTGAACAATTTGAAAAAGAATTGGGCGCCATAATAAGACGATAAATAAATGAATTATGCTATCGGAAATAAAGAAGTAATTGATCGATTAGATCTTGTTTACAAACAAATGGTAAATTTGATAAATGAGAATAAGGCATTAGTGGCAGAGGCGGCAAAGCTTAGAAACGAGAACACATTGTTCAAAAAAGTAAATAATATTCAAAAAAATAGTATAGAAAATCTTGAAGAGAAAGAAAAAATGAGTAATATTGCAATGATAATTTCTCAATTTGATTTTTCTGAAAAGCAAGCATTAAAAAAAGCTATTCAAGAACAGATAAAAGAAATTAATCAGTGTTTAAAACTATTAAAGGTTTAGACAGAAAAAAATAAGAAATGAAATAATAATTTTGCAAAATCAGCAAGAAATAGCAGTAAAAGTAACCATTGCAGAAAGGCAATACCCGCTAAGGGTAAAGCAGTTTGAAGAGGAGTATTTGCGAAAAGCTGCAAAGTTGATAAATGAAAAAATGTTGGGTTATAGCAACAGTTTTTCGTTTAAAGATAGGCAAGATTTATTGGCCATGGTGTGTTTAGAGTTTGCAACAGATGCCCTAACTGCAAATAAAACCCTGCATACCATAGATAGTAATCTGTTAGACAAAATAGTTGAAATAGAAACTATTTTGAAAACAAAAGATAAATAATGCTAGTCATTCTTTCTAATTAAATTCTGTTTTATTGTCCTACATTAGTTTTTTTTTATAAAATAAAAAAAGAAGAAAAAAATGGAAATCGTATTAACAATTATTGGCCTTTTATTAGGCGGAGCAGGGGGTTTTTTTATTGCAAATAGCATGAATACTAAAAAAACAGACTCCAAAAGCAAGCAAATTATTAGAGAAGCTAAGCAAGAAGCAGAGGCCATTAAAAAAGACAAAATTTTAGAAGCAAAAGAGCAATACATTGCATTAAAATCAGATTTTGAAAAAGAGAAAAGTAAACAAAATCAAGAATTGTCTGTGGCAGAAAATAGGATAAAACAAAAAGAACAAAGTTTTACTGATAAACTAAATAGTTTGCAACAAAAAGAAAAAGATTTGGAGCGCAAATCAGGGCAAATGCAGCAACAGGTGGAAGTAGCACAATTAAAACAATCTGAATTAGATAAAACCATTGCACAGCAGTTATTGGCATTAGAAAAAGTGGCTGGTTTGAGTCGTGATGCAGCTAAAGAGCAAATGCTTATAGCAGTGAAAGCAGAGGCTCAAACAGATGCAATAAGTGTTGCAAAAATAATTATTGAAGAGGCTAAATTAAATGCTACAAAAGAGGCTAAGCGGATGATATTGCAAACCATACAGCGGACAGCAGCAGAGCAAGCCATTGAAAATTCTGTAACCGTATTTAACATAGATAATGATGAAATTAAAGGACGCATAATAGGAAGGGAAGGCAGAAATATTAGGGCCTTGGAGGCTGCCACAGGTATAGAAATTATTGTAGACGATACACCAGAAGCGATAATTTTATCTGGTTTTGACCCTGTAAGACGAGAGATAGCCCGGTTATCATTGCATAGATTAGTTGCAGATGGCAGAATACACCCAGCAAGGATTGAAGAAGTAGTAGAAAAAACACGCAAGGATATAGAAGAGGAGATTATAGAAATAGGTCAAAGAACAGTGATAGATTTAGGGGTAACAGGCTTACACCCAGAGCTTATAAGAATGGTAGGCAGAATGCGTTACCGCTCCTCTTATGGGCAAAATTTACTGCGCCATAGCAGGGAAGTAGCTAATCTATGCGCTACCATGGCGGCAGAATTTGGTTTAAATGCTAAATTGGCAAGACGAGCAGGATTGCTGCATGATATTGGTAAAGTATCAGACGAGGATGCAGAAACACCACATGCATTATTAGGCATGAAATGGGCAGAAAAATATGGTGAACATCCAGAAGTTTGCAATGCTATTGGAGCCCATCATGACGAAATAGAGATGACCGGATTGTTATCTCCAATTATACAAGCTTGTGATGCTATTAGCGGCTCAAGGCCAGGAGCAAGAAGAGAGGACAGTGAAAAGTATATAAAAAGATTAAAGGATTTAGAGAATTTAGCACTAAGCTTTGCCGGAGTTGAAAAAGCATTTGCAATACAAGCAGGCAGAGAATTGAGGGTGATTGTAGACAGCGATGCAGTAGATGATAAAACAGCAGATGAAATCTCTTTCAAAATAACAGATAAAATTATGAAAGAGCTCATTTACCCTGGTCAAATTAAGGTAACACTTATAAGGGAACGTAGGGCAGTAAATTATGCAAAATAGCCATTATTGTCTTTAATATAGTCTGTTTTTAAAAATTTAATTTTAAATTATCTATTCTATTTATCGGGTTTTAATTACTTTGGCAAAGTATTTGTTATGTTAAAGTTAAATAGTAAATATAATGAAAAAGTTTTTTACAGTTTCTTTGGTAATGTTAGTAGGTCTTGCTTTTGCAAGTCCATTAAATGATATCATGGTGGATGTGGTTAATGGATTTAGAAAAAAAGATGCAAGTACTTTATCTGTTCATTTTAATAGAACCTTAGAAATAGATTTACCAGGAAGTAAAGGAATGTTTAGTGCAGATCAGGCAAAAGTAATTGTTCAACAATATTTTGACAAAAATAATCCTGCCAATGCCACACTTTCACATTCTGGTAAATCAGATAATGGCAACAGGTTTGCCATAATTGATTATGGGAGCAGTGCAGGAAACAAAAAGGCTAAAATTTATTTAACAACAATAAGTGGAGTGGAAAAAATCCAAGAAATTAAAATAGACTAAACCAATCGCTTTTCCTAAAATGTTAATACTGAAAAAATCCTGGTTTAATTAACTAGGATTTTTTTATGAGCGAAATTTTGGGCAGATTGAAAATTGTGCTATAGGTATATATTGCTTTTATCTTATTTTTGCAGCATCCTAAAATAATGATAAAAGAAAATAAAAAAATAATAAGAAATTTTATAAATCAATCTCTGATAGAAGATGTAGGCGATGGCGATCACAGTGCACTTTCTTGTATTCCAAAAGAAGCTACTGGAAAAGCAAAACTAATTTTTAAAAGTGATGGAATTGCAGCTGGTATTAGTCTTGCTGAATCTATTTTATTGCAGCTTGATAAAAACATGAAAATTGCCTTTAACATTAAAGATGGTGAAATTTTTGAACACGGAATGGTCGGATTTGTTGCAGAAGGAAATATTCATGCTTTGCTAAAAGGTGAGCGTCTTTTATTAAATTGTATTCAAAGAATGAGCGCTATTGCAACATTAACTGCAGCTTATGTAGTGGAAGTAAATCATACTAAATGTAAAATTTTAGATACCCGAAAAACCACCCCTAATTTTAGGTTTTTAGAAAAATGGGCAGTTAGGTTAGGGGGAGGTTTTAATCATCGGTTTGGGCTTTATGATATGATTATGCTCAAGGATAATCATGTGGATTTTTGTGGTGGAATTAGACCTGCTTTAGAAAAAGCTAAACTTTATAATAGCCAAAGAGCGAGCAAATTATTTATTGAAATTGAAACAAGAAATTTAAAAGAGGTAGAAGAAGCAATAAACTGCAAAATAGCAGATAGAATTATGTTAGATAATTTTGTGCCTAAAGATATTATAACTGCATTAAAAATAATTGATGGTGCAGCACAAACAGAAGCAAGTGGTGGAATAAACCTATCTACAATTGCAAGTTATGCAGAAGCAGGAGTTGATTTTATAAGCGTGGGTGCTTTAACACATGGAGTAAAATCTTTGGATATAAGTTTTAAAACTTTGCTGTAAGTAAGAAAATTTTCTGTTCGAAAAGAATGCAATGTTACATTGCTGAACAGTTAAATTTAAACTCGTTTTTTTTAATAATTATATAGCAAAATTAACTGTATTCTTCTTTTTTAGAGGGATTAACGTCCGCTTGTTAATTATTTTAGCACGCTGGTAAGAAATACTTGTTTGATATTAAAAATGTAACTACTTTTGTTAAACTTAAATTAAAGCTTAAAATGAAGAAAATATTTACAACTCTGCTTATCACTGTGCTAACAATCAACATCTCAAATGCACAATATTTTAGCAAAGATTCAGTTTTTAGAAATGATTTTATTACAAAAATTGGAGCACAAGATTTTGAAGTGCATGTAGAAATGGTAAATCCAAGTAAATATAAAAATTATACATGGGAAAGGCAAATACGGGTATTGCCAAGCAACTGGAGAAATGCCATCTGCGACCCATTTTTGTGTAGAGGTGAAAACGATAATAGTGGAAAATTTTTTACTGACAGCGGAAAAAAGGAAAGCTTTATAGCTCATTTTAGAATGGATGATAATACGGGAGGATACGGCTCAGTAAAGGTTATTTTAACAAATGATACTACATACATATCTGATACAGTTGTCCTCAGTTTAAATATTTGGAATGCTAGATTAAATGCAGAAATACAATCAATAAATGATGTTTTTAATATTTTCCCGAACCCTTCTATTACTGGAAAATATACAATAGATGCTCCAGGAGCTCAATTGATTACGGTTTACAATATTAATGGTCAAGAGGTGCTTAATCAATCAACAACAAATGAAAATGAAATGTTAGATTTAGACATTTCTAACTTGCCAAATGGACTTTACCTTGTTAAGGTTAAGAAAGAAAATAAGGTAATTGAGAAAAAAGTAATAAAAGGTTAATGCCTTGCCTTTTTGTATAAATCAATTATTTTGGTAGCATACAAATTTGTTAATACACCGATAAGAATAACGGCCAACCCAACTGTTTCCAAATAGTTGGGTTTTTCTTTAAATAATAGTGCTCCAAAAATTAAAGCATATCCTAAACCGAGGTAACTTATAGAAGAAATTCTGGCTGCGCTGCCTTTTTGGTATGCAATAGTCATTGTAAACTGTGCTATTTGAGTACAACAACCCATTAATAATAGCCAGAAAATATCTACAATGTTTGGGATAATAAATTGAGGGTTTATAATTAGCAAAATGCTTGCAACAGGTAAAGTAACTAATGGAAAGTAAAACACTATTAGATTAGCCGATTCAGAGGTTTTTAATTTTCGTATTACATTGTAAGCACAGCCAGAAAAAAATGCACTAAGTATACCAAGCATAAAATATATTGGTTCTATTTTTCCAAAATTTTTGATCATAAGCAATCCAGATAAGCAAATGCAAAACGCAAACCACTGAAGTTTTAATATTTTTTCTTTTAGCACAATACTTGCTATGAGTACAGTAAAAATCGGGCTGGTATATTGTAAAATGACAGCATTAGCTAAATTAAGTTTTTGAACCGTAACAAAGTAAAAAAGTAGTCCTAAAAACCCGAAAATGCCACGTAGAACGAGTAATTTTGTGTTATTTCCTTTTATTTTTACATTGTTTTTGTAAATAAAATATCCGCTAATAATTAGTGTTATAATAGCTCTGTAAAAAACAAGTTCTATTGCTGAAAAGTGTTTAAGATATTTTATAGCAACATTCATTATAGCAAATGCACTAACCGCAATAACCATATATTGAACCCCTGATAATTTTTCTAGTTTGAAAATGACTTTTTTGAGTTTATTTATTCAAATTGGGTAATTTCTGCATCACCCCAAAGTTCCTCAAGGGCATAAAATTCTCTCTTTTCTTCCATAAATACATGCACTACCACGTTAATATAATCTAGTAATATCCATTCACTATTTGATTGCCCTTCTGTATGCCAAGGCCATTCTTTTAGTGCTTTATGAACTTCAATTTCTACACTCTCTGATATTGCCTCTACCTGACGCTGATTAGAGCCATGGCATATAACAAAAAAATCTGCCACTGATGCATTGATTTTTTCTAGGTTTAATACAGAAATAGAAAGCGCCTTTTTTTCTTGCATTCCTTTTACAATATTTTGTAGAAGTAAATCCGTGGGGTTAATCTGTTTTTTTGCCATTATATAATTGGGGCAAAGATAAGCAATCAAAGCTTAAACCCAAAGTTTTAAAAGTGAAAAGGAATTGCAATCTAAGCTGCATTGATGCATAAAACCATAAATAAATTTATTATGTGCATAGACATCTTTATAATTAGCTATTTTTGCACATTATAATTAGCCAACTGCTTATTTAGCAATTAAAATTAATAAACAATTAATGAAATGAATTTATCTTTTATTCCAGGAAAATTAGCACATTTAATCATTCATAGGGTGGGCAATAAATCTGCAGATGAACAATTTTTTCTTTCAAAAAAGCCTGTAAATCTTGATGCAGATCTGTCATCACTTATGAGTGCATATCTTCAATCTAATTTTAAATCAGAAGAAACATATCAGTTTTACCATGATATGGGTTTGGCATTAAACGAGGTTTATACAGCTGTTTCATCCATTTTTGCACAGCCTGAAACCTGTTTTGAATATTCACAACATCTAGCACAACACCTTTATAATCAAAGCAATCATCCAAAAATTAAAGGAGGGGAATTTATGACAGTTTATTTTGAAAATTGTGTAATAAATGGAATGCAAACAGACGCTATAGGCCTATTTAAGTCAGAAAATAAAGAAACTTTTCTAGAATTGATCCAACAGCAAGATGGGTTTAATATTAACAGCAGGGAAGGAATAAATATGAATAAAATAGACAAAGGATGTCTCATTTTTAACCAAGATAGCGACAAAGGTTTTTTGCTATCTATAATAGATAATACCAACAAAAATAATGAGGCACATTATTGGAAAGATGATTTTCTTAGTGTATTGACGTGTAATAATAATTATCAGCAAACAAATCATTTTTTAGGAATGGCAAAAAATTATATAACGCAACAATTAGATAAAGATTTTGAAGTTTCAAAAGCCGATCAAATAGATTATTTGAATCGCTCTATTGAATATTTTAAAAAGCATGATAGTTTTGTAAAAGATATTTTTGAGGCAGAGGTATTGGAAAGTGAAACATTAATATCCTCTTTTAATCAATACAATAATCAGTATAAAAAAGAGAATGATATTGAAATAGAAACACAATTTGACATTTCTAATCAAGCATTAAAAAAACAAACCAAGGCTTTTAAAAGTGTGCTAAAATTGGATAAAAATTTTCATATTTATATTCATGGCGACAGAAAATTAATATCGCAAGGAGAGGATGAGAATGGGCAAAAGTTTTATAAAATCTATTACAAAGAAGAGCATTAGCAAAAATCACTTTTCATAAAATGCAACTAAATTATCTATTGGAGATTGAATTACTTGCACAAACTTTAAATCGTTTTCTAAGCACAATTCTTTAATGATTGATTGAGCAAAAAAAGCAATAGATCCTACAAACCCGATATTTTTCTCCTGCTTTGTATAGGCGTAAACTTGATTAGTAAAAAAGTTTTGTAAACTACTTTTAATGATGTTATAAAAAACCGGATTATCAATATTTGCAAATGCCACTTTAGCATAGGCAGCAATATAGGTGTTTGGTTTAGCAGTATTATATATTTCTGATACAATAATTTTAGGGTCGGTTGTGAGTCCATGGACAGCCAATAAAGTTTGCCAAGGTTGCTGCTGTTGCACATATTTTTTAAGCACAATTTTTCCAATATCTACTCCACCACCATCATCGCCTAAAATATGCCCTAAAGAAGGAAAATGTTGAATAATTTTACCATCATTATACTCACAAATATTGCTTCCCGTACCTAGTATGCAGGCAATGCCATTTTTAGAACCAAATAGGGCTATGGCTGCTGCATCCATATCATGAAAAATTGTTATTTCGGCTGTTTTAAAAATTTGTTTTAAGCAATTTTTCATTTTAGTCTTAGCACTTTCGTTGCTGCAGCCTGCGCCAAAAAAATGAATTTTAGAAATAGCATTGGCTAAAACTAATAATTCTGGCACAAGTAGCCCATCGCTCATATTTTCAGAACTTTGAATCATAGGGTTAAAACCTATTGTTGTTAAACTAAAATCGCCTTTTCCTGCAATTTTCCATGAAGTTTTTGTGCTTCCACTATCTGCTATTAAATGCATTGCTTTCTATTCTTTTTTTTAGTTTTACCTTTAGTTGCAATTAAATTTTATATGTAGTTTCTCCATACTTAATTTGTTATATAGCATTGATTTTGAATATGTATTGTTGAATAAGTGGCTTTTGAAATGTGTTTTTTTCTGATTTGTTAAAATTTTTTCTCTAGTGATTTCACATGATTTATGTTTTAATCTTAAAATGTTAAAAATTATTTTACTCAATATAATAATGATGCTTATAAATAAAAATGGCAATCCAAATAGTGGAAATATTGCTAAAAACTGTCTTGCCATAAATATCAAAAAAAGAGAACAACTTGATAATAGTATTCCAAAAGCAAAGATAAACCAATCTGTTTTTTTTAGCATTATAAGTCCATTTGGCTCACCTATCCATAAAATGCCCCCAAAAGAATTAAGGTTTTTAAAGAAATCAAATATTAGGTCGCACATAGTTTTTTTGATTATGCAAATTTAGTAAAAATTTACTAAAAGTTTTTTTACTAAATTTGCACCGCCACAAAAGAGGCTTAATTTTTAGCTTACAAGCATGTTCAAAGATATTCAATTACAACAATATAAGGGAGTTTTAATAGACTTAGACAATACATTGTATCATTATGAGCCTTGTCATCAAGCTGCAAAGCATGCATTATTAGCATTATTTTGTGATAAATATGGTTTAGACATAGAAACAGCTGAAGGGATTTATGGCATGGCAAGAGAAAAAGTACATAAACGATTGCATGGACAAGCTGCTTGCCACAGCAGATTGCTTTATTCCAACGAAATGATTAATGCTGTTTTCAAAAAAATAGACGCTAGTTTTACGCTTAAAATGGAGGAAGTGTATTGGAGTGCTTTCTTAAACAAGATAGAATTAGCTCCTGAGGCTGAACACTTTTTAGAAAAATGTAGGATAAATGGCATACCCATTGCCATTATAACAGACCTGACATTGCAGATTCAACTAAGAAAATTTGATATACTTAAATTATCACAATGGATAAAATATATGATTAGTAGTGAGGAGGCTGGTGCAGAAAAGCCGTCACCCATTCCTTTTCAATTGGCATTAGAAAAGTTACAATTGTTGCACAATGAGGTCATTATGATAGGCGATAATGAGAAGGTAGATAAAATAGGTGCAGAAATGTTGGGTATAGATTGGTGTCATCCATTTTAAAAATCAATTTTATACTTTTACCAAAAAATAAGTTTTAATCGCCTTATATTTGCCGATAAATGGGCTATAGAACACATCATTGCGGAGAATTAAACATTAAAGATACTGGTAAACAGGTAAAACTGGCTGGCTGGATTGCAAAAAACAGAGATTTTGGAGCCCTTACGTTTATAGATTTACGCGATAGGTATGGCATTACACAATTGGCTTTTAACGCTCAGTTTAATGAAGAGTTATTGAGTCAGGCTAGAAATTTAGGCAGAGAATATGTGGTTCAAGTAAGTGGGATTGTAAAGGAACGGGAGAATAAAAATCTTAAAAACCCAACAGGTGAGATAGAAATAGAAGTATTCTCTATTTTGTTGCTAAACAAGGCTAAATTGCCTCCTTTTACAATTGAAGATGAAACCGATGGAGGCGAAGAATTGCGCATGCAGTATAGGTATTTAGATATACGCAGAAATAGTGTTAGAGAAAAATTAATCCTGCGCCATACTTTGGCACAAAAAATAAGAAATTACCTAAGTAAAGAAGGGTTTTTGGAAATAGAAACCCCCGTTTTAATTAAATCAACCCCTGAAGGAGCGCGTGATTTTGTTGTGCCAAGCAGGATGAATCAAGGTGAGTTTTATGCTTTACCACAGTCTCCACAAACTTTTAAACAATTGTTAATGATAGGGGGATTGGACAAATATTTTCAGATAGTAAAATGTTTTAGGGATGAAGATTTGCGCGCAGATCGGCAGCCTGAATTTACTCAAATAGATTGTGAAATGAGTTTTGTGGAGCAAGAGGATATTTTGAATATTTTTGAAGATTTGGTGCGCCATTTATTACTAGAAATTAAAGGTGTTGAAACATCAGCTTTTTTAAGAATGTCTTATCAAGATGCCTTTTATTATTATGGAAATGACAAGCCGGATTTAAGGTTTGATATAAAATTTAATTATTTAAAAGGTGGGCGAGAAAATTTAGATTTGGTGCAAGGCGTTCATTTTAATGTTTTTGATAATGCAGTATCAGTAATTGCAATAAATTTGCCAAATGCAGCTTATTATACAAGAAAGCAGATTGATGAATGGACAGACTTTGTTAAAACGCCACAAATAGCCGCTAGTGGATTGGTTTATTGCCGTGTGGGTAAATTGGGAGAGCATAAATCTAGTGTAGACAAATTTTATAATCAGGCTCAATTGCAAACTTGGGTAGATCATTGTAAGGCTCAAGAGGGTGACTTGCTGTTTATGCTATCTGGAGATTTGATAAAAACACAGGTTCAATTGAGCACTTTAAGATTAGCAGTAGGCAAGGCACTCGGTTTGAGAGATAACAATACTTTTGCCCCATTATGGGTTGTAGATTTTCCGTTATTAGAGTGGGATGAGGAGCATAATCGATTTCATGCTATGCACCATCCATTTACTTCTCCAAAAATAGAGGACATTATTTTGCTAGAAACTAGTCCTGAGAAAGTGCGTGCCAATGCCTATGATATGGTAATCAATGGGGTAGAACTCGGTGGTGGATCTATTAGAATATTTAATAAAAGTCTTCAAAGCACTATGTTTGATTTATTGGGCTTCACTAAAGAAGAGGCAAATGCACAATTTGGTTTTTTAATGAATGCTTTCGAATATGGCGCACCACCGCATGGTGGCATTGCATTTGGTTTCGATAGATTATGTTCATTGCTTGGTGGTTCAGAAAGTATAAGAGATTATATTGCTTTTCCAAAAAATAATATGGGAAGAGATGTTATGATAGATGCCCCATCTATAATCGCCAACCCTCAATTGGATGAACTTGGAATTGCTTTAAAAGCCAAAAAGTAGTCATTGGTTTCTGGTACAAAATATTATTTTTGAAAAAATCTATTTATGTTGTCACTTTAGATTAATGAAAATCAATCAATTATTTTAAGTATACTTTCTATTTTATCTATTTATTTTTATCTATTTATTTTTTAGATTTTAATGCAAATTTGTATTGTTGATTACTAAAATAAAATTATTTATAAATTGTGCTTATTTTTGCATAATGAAATGGAAAAGGTTATTTACAATTTTTAGTTTATTGGTTTTGGTTTATTCATGCGTGCCGCATCGCAAATATTTGCAATCGCAATCTGAGGTAGAAAATCTAAATGCAAAAACTGCTGCAATGCAAACTAATATAGATCAACTGCAAAAGGATCAACAATTGCTAACTGCTCAGCAAATAAAATTGACACAAGAATTAGAAAATCTAAAAAGAGACAGCATTGCTATGCAAAAGGCATTAGATATGCAAATAAAGGCTTATGAAAACTTAACTCAAGTGCAGCAAAAAACAATTTCAAATAATGAGAGTGAGAATTCAAAAATGTTGACTGAGTTAAACAAACGCTCCGAGGAGTTAAAGAAAAAAGAATTAGAACTTGCTGCAAAAGAAGAATTATTTATTGCATCGCAGGGAAAAAACAAAAATTTAAGCTTAGGATTAGTAGAGCGGGAGGCTAAAATTTTGGAGCTAGAAAAGGCATTGAAACAAAAAGATTCTGCGGTAAAAGCATTAAACAAAAATGTAGCCAATGCACTAAAGGGCTACAATAATATGGGGCTTACTATCACAGAAAAAGACGGAAAAGTTTATGTAAGTTTAGAAGAAAAACTATTGTTCAAATCTGGTTCTTATGCCATAGATGAAAAGGGAAAAGCAGTGCTATTAAATGTTGCCAAAGCATTAAATGAAAATTCTGATATCACAATAATGATAGAAGGACACACAGATAACGTGCCATTATTAGGCAAAGGTGTAATAAAAGATAATTGGGATTTAAGTGTATTAAGGGCAACCACAATTGTGCGCATATTGGTAGAAGATGGCAAGGTAAACCCAACCAAAATTATTCCTTGCGGCAGAGGAGAATTTTCGCCAATAGACAAAGCAAATACAGCAGACGCTAGGCAAGCCAATCGAAGAATAGAAATTATTTTAACGCCCAAGTTAAGCGAACTATTAAAAAGTTTAGAATAGTTTATCGCTAACAACCTTTATGGATATTAATTTTTTTGATGATGCCCAATCGGTAAATTTATTGCCCCTAACCTTTACTAGGCCATGTGCTTTATTGAGTTGCGGTATGCTTTCGTTGGTCGATAAATGGAAAAACTATCTTCCAATATCTGCCATTGGTTTTCAGACAGATAAATACTTAGCCAACTTGTTTCCTAGCATCAATGCGGTTTTTTTTATAAATGGAAGACTCATCCCAGATAAAATGATTGTTCAAGCAGTTTTGGCATTACAGCCAGGCGACTACCTTATGCAAAAAGATACAGTTTTAGCTTATCATACTAAACAAGAACGCAAAATGCCTTTTATGGAAAGTGTAAATATACTCAATAATCCTAGCGATATTTTTGTAAAAAATGGTCAAGAAATTATACATGATTTTAGTTTTTTAGACATTTCAAAATATAGTACAACAATTGATGATAGCAACACAATCATAGGAGATAAATCGCAAATTTATGCAGCACCAGGAGCAAAAATTGTTGCAAGTATATTAAACACCAAAAATGGGCCAATCTATATAGGAAAGGATGCAGAAATAATGGAAGGGTGCATGGTTAGAGGGCCTTTTTCTATGGGTGAAAATGCCGTACTAAAAATGGGCAGTAAAATTTATGAAGGCACAAGTATCGGCAATTTTAGTAAAATAGGCGGAGAGGTAAATAATACTGTAATATTTAGTTATAGCAATAAAGGACATGATGGTTTTTTAGGAAATAGTGTGATAGGCGAATGGTGTAATTTGGGAGCTGACACCAATAATTCTAATTTAAAAAACAATTATGAAGAAGTGAAACTATGGAACTATGCTAGTAAACGATTTGAAAAAACAGGGCTTCAGTTTTGTGGTCTAATTATGGGAGATCATAGTAAAACAGGCATCAATACAATGTTAAATACAGGAACAGTTATTGGGGTTTCGTGCAATATTTTTGGCAGTGGATTTCCTAGAAATTTTGTACCTTCATTTGCTTGGGGCGGAGCAGCAGGATTTACAACATATCAAATAGATAAGGCACTACAAACAGCAAGTTTAGTATATCAACGCAGAAAAAAGAAAATGCAATTGGAAGAAGAGTATCTATTAAAAAGTATATTTGACATGGAGTCTGAGAATAGAATTTGGGAAAATAAAGTAGGAGTTAATGAATAAGAGAAAAAAAATTATAGCAGGAAATTGGAAAATGAATACCAATCTAACAGAGGCTTTAGCCTTAACTGTAGAGATAGCAGGTATTTACAAAGATGAAGTTTCAAGCGATGTTCAATTGATTATTTGCCCTCCATTTATTAGCTTGGCAGCGGTAGTTAAATTACTAAATAATCATCCAACAATTGCTGTTGGGGCACAAAATTGCCATCATGAATCTGCAGGGGCATATACAGGCGAAGTGGCTGCAAGTATGATTTCGGAATTGGGAGTAAAATATATCATAATTGGTCATTCAGAGAGAAGGCAATTTGCCCATGAAGGAAACGAACTCCTTGCATTAAAAATTAGATTAGCATTAGAAAATAGTCTTTTGCCAATTTATTGTTTTGGTGAAACCCAAGTGGAGCGCAAGAGCGGAGAATATACTAAGGTAATAAGAGATCAAATAAAAGAAGGTCTTTTTAATTTATCAACAACAGATTTTGGCAAAGTTATTTTAGCTTACGAGCCAGTTTGGGCTATTGGCACTGGCGAAACAGCTACTCCAAAGCAAGCCAACGAAATACATTTGATGGTGCGAAATCAGATAGCTGAACACTATGGTGAAACAGTTGCACAAAATTGCAGTATTTTGTATGGGGGTTCTGTAAAGCCAACCAATGCCGAAGAATTATTTAATCAGCCAGATATAGATGGTGGATTAATAGGCGGTGCTGCACTAGAAGCGCGCTCGTTTATTGGAATTGTGAAAGCTGCCAATGCTTAAATATTAATTTTTTGGAACATTCAATATTTGGAATATTTATTGCGTTAAATAAATACTAGCCCATATTTTAATATATATATGAATTTTTTTTTAAAAAATATTTTTTTGTTAATCTGCTTGTTATTTATAACAAATTTGCATGCCCAAAAGAGTTTTTCTAGAGACTCTGCAAAATTCATAGAAGAGTATAATAGTTTTGTAAATAACATTAATTCTTCAGAGGCAAAAGAGGTAACTAAATTATTTAAGACTTATTGGTCTACTGGCAAAATTCCTGTAGCAGAGCGGAATAGTATCAATCAATTGGCAAATGAAATGTTGATGAATAATTTTAATCCAAACCCTCATTTTTTATTGTTAACCCAATGTATTAATGCATGGGTCGGGGGTAATTATCCAATAAAATTACTTTCAGACTTTTTGGCGATTTGTCAAAAAAATATGATTGCAAATAAATTAGGTATGGTAGCTTATATGAATACCATCATACCCCTTTTTAGCCAAAACATTATAAATGAAAGCGGACAAAAAAAGTGGTTTATGCAGTCAAGAGATTTTACACTTAATAGTGCTGGAGATTTGAGTATCAGTTTTGGCAAAGGCAATTTTGTTTGCAAAGGACCTATTGATAGTATGGTGATAGAAAACACTAGTGGTATTTTTTTTCCCGACAAGAATATATGGAAAGCTACAAGTGGCAGAGTTACTTGGGCAAGACATGGAAATATGGAGGCTTTTGTAGAATTTAGTTTATACGAGATAGATTTATCAAGCAATGAGCTAATTGTACAAAATGCATTATATACAAATAAAAAGTATTTTGCAGGTATTGTTAAAGGACAGTTTAAAGATAAAGTTTCATATTCCACAGATAGCAATCAAGTAAACAAGTCAAGTTTTCCAGAATTTAGCACTTATGAATCTGCTGTAGAAATTAAAAATTTGATAGGCACAAGTGCAAAGTATTTTGGAGGGTTATCTGTAAAAGGCACAGATATTTTTTCTCAATCTATTGGCGATAGGCCTGCAAAGGTTGAACTTTTGTTTAAAGGTAAGCCGAAAATTATAGCATATTCGTCTACATTTAAGATTGTAGATAGCACATTGATGTCGCAAAGCGCAGAAATTACTGTGTTAATGGATACAGGAACAGTTTATCATCCTCAGGCTATATTCAACTTTAATTTTAGAAAAAACTTTGTGGTAATTAGCAGGGGAGAAGCAGGATTGACAAGGGTAAATTTTATTGACAACTATCACAATTTAGCCATAGAAACAGACCATATAAAATGGGATTTAAGTACCCCATTTGTAGATTTTGACAACATTAGCAATGACAAAGCAGCTGCCATAGAATCATCTAGCTTCTATAAACAATTTAGGTACGAAAAAATACAAGGTATGTTGGCTTATAATCCCATAGAATTAATTATGGCTTATTTAATGCAAGAGCGTGTAAAGAAATTTTACTTACCCGATTATGCAAAACATAGAAAAAATACAAAGCAGAACTTGCAGCAACAAATTTATGACTTAGCAGACGATGGTTTTATTAGATATGATCCTAAAACAGATACGATTTTTGCGCAGCCAAAGCTGTATAATTATTACTTTAATAATATGAAAACCAAAGATTATGATGTTATTAGATTTTCTAGCGTTATAGCTGCTAAAAGCAATGCTACATTAAATTTGTTAAATAATAATATTACAATAGAAGGTGTAAGAAGGTTTAATTTTTCTGATTCACAAAATGTAATTGCTTTGCCAACAGAGCAAACTATATCCGTAAAAGGTGATAGAACCTTTATGTTTGGTGGTATGATGCGTGCCGGCAGATTTGATTTATTTAGTAAAAACTTTATTTTTGACTACCACAGATTTGCCATATTACCCACTACTATAGATTCTTTGCGCCTATATTTTCCTGATAGCAATAATAGTATGCGCAAGGTAAATAGTGTATTAACTAACCTTTATGGTACACTAGAAATAGATAAACCTACCAATAAATCAGGTTTAATAGATTTTCCAGAATATCCAAGATTTAAGAGTGAAAAAGGATCAGAAATTACTTATGATAGGCCAGAAACGCATAATAATGCCTACAAAGCTGGTAATTTTAAATTTATTGTAGATCCTTTTGAAATAGACAGTATGGATAACTTTACCGTGCAAGGTTTGCAATTTGATGGTACATTTATATCAGATGATATTTTTCCGGATTTTAGATATAAAGCCAGTATTCAAGAAGATTTTTCGCTTGGGTTTAAAACCAGCACCCCGACAGGGGGTTATCCAATGTATAAAGGAAAAGGCAAGGGAGATATGTTGATTAGTTTGAGCAATAGAGGTCTATATGGTACAGGCAAGATGGAATATAATGGCAGTACCGTAGAATCGGAGAGTTTTTTATTATTGCCAGGCAAAAGTATAGCCACTGCTAAAAAATTTACTATGCCAGAGTCTGTAAAATACCCTGCAGTGGTGGGCTCAAATTTGGCAACAGAGTTTAATCCCTATTCAGATAATATGGCCATAAAAACGAGTGGAGAAGAAAAACTTAAAGTTTTTAAAATGGGGTATGATTTTTCTGGTACAATGAAAGTTACACCCACTGCTATAAAAGGAGATGGAATTCTAACATGGAATGAAGCAGAGTTTACATCTAGCAATATGACTTTTGCCACCAATGGCGCTAAAGCAGATACCTCTGCAATTAAAATCTATGCAGCAGACCCTGCAAAAATTGCCTTTCAAAGTGGTGATTTAAAAAGCAATTTGGATTTTACAAAAAGAGAAGGAAAATTTGTTTCCAATATTGCGGGATCGCTTACCCAACTTCCTTTTAATAAGTATGCATCTAATTTAAACGATTATAAGTGGAATATGGATGCAGGTACATTAGATATTAATTTAGGAAATATGGCAGGTATAAAGCCTTATTTTGTTGCTACAAATGATGGTGTAGATTCTTTGAAGTTTGAAGCAAAACATGCTTTGTTTAATATAAAAACAGGAGTATTGGCTATAGACCAAATACCGTACATAGATGTAGCAGATAGCAGGGTTTTTCCGTCAGATGGCAAGGCTATAGTGCGCGAAAATGCTGTGATAGATAGACTAGATAGTAGTAAAATTGACGCTAATAGGGATGATAAGTTTCACCAATTTTTTAATTGTAAAACATACATTTGGGGCAGAAACTCATTGCGTGCAAATGGGCTATTCAAATACGAAAACAAAAATGGCAAACAACAAATATTCTTTGACAGCATTTATGCAAGCAATAAAATAGTTTTAGCAGATGCCTACATAAAAGAGTCTCAAAATTTTGAGATAGATAGAAAAATTGCTTATCAAGGAATTATGCGTGTAAAAGGTTACTCCTCTTTTCCTCACCTTATTGGTTTTGTAAAACCATTGCATGGTTTTGATTCTTTTCCTAGCAAGTGGGCGAGGTATAGAGATAGTATTGATAGAAATAATGTAGTAATATATTATGGTATCCCTCAAGATGAGGATGGCAGAAAGTTGCCAAATGGAATTTATGCCCATACAGATGGCAGTGGTTATTATCCTTCTTTTCAAGGTTGGAAAACTCGCTATACTGACGATGAAATAACTGCTGATACAGGAGTGCTTTATTATGACTATACCAAAAAACTATTGGTAATGGGGGCTAAGGCTAAATTATTTGATAGAAATTTGATTGGTAATCATATGACAATAGACCCTGTAGCAGGTAGATTGGATGCATATGGCAGATTAGATTTTGGATTTGAGTATAAAGATGTGCGTATCGATATGGCAGGGCAAGCAAGTTATCAAAAATTGGATACTTCTTTTACTTTTAACACCCTTAATATTTTTAAGTTTCCGATGCCAAAAGAGATCACAGCCCAAATAGCAAAGATGGCTACTGATGCAGGCGGTGTAAAAGCGGCTAGCAATACCCCCGATAATAGAAATGCTTTTGGGGCTTTCTTTGATGATGAAAAAGAGGCTATAAAAGCCACCAATGGCTTAAATTCTAATAATAAATTTTATAATGGCAGCGATGCCGATGGATTATTAGTTTTTAGAATAAATAATTTAAGACATGTACCTGCCCAAAGAGCGCTTTATAGTAAAAGTGGTATAGAATTATATCAAGTGGGTGATAATCTTATTAATACTACTTTTGATTGTTTATATGAAATAGAAAAAAAGCGTAGTGGCGATAATTTTACCATTTATATAGAATTTACAAAAAATGACTGGATATACATAAATTTTATTAGGGGTGTTTTTTATATTCTAAGCAGCGACCCTAAGTTTAATGAGCAAATACCCCTGCTGGCAGAAAAGGCAGATAAAGAAAACTTTAGCCTTAGGCTGGCTCCACCTCGTTCTATTGTGAGATTGCAAGATAGCTATGCAGAGCAACCTTAAGTTTTAATATAAAACCTTTGGGCGCTTAAAATAGATTAGAATTCACTCCTTCTTTTATTTGCATAGTGTGCCAAAATCTAACTCTTTTGCTTAGTTTAATGGTTTTTGGAATAGCTGAAATAATTTTTATAATTTGCGCTATTGATGTTGTATAAAATATTAATTATATTTGTTTGTTCGTATAATAATTGTTGAATAATAATAGATTTTAGCAGTAAAATAAGAAAATATTAAGGATTATGATATTATTAGATTGATACTTAAAAGAAATTAGAGCCGAAGAAAAAAGTTTCAATTGCAAAAGCTATTTTAAAAATAAGTACTTGATTTTAGTATTCTTATTCCTGATTATAGGCAATGTTAATGCCCAAACGCTTTTTAAACTATGGGGCAGCAATGGAAAAATAACCCAAGGAAATCCCAAAACTAGCTATTATATTAAAATGGATACTATTGCTAGAGGCAATTTATATCATAAAAATACGCAAGTAACTAAATATTTGGGTAATGCAATATTGCCAGCTCAATTATTTTTCTATTGTCCAGTGGTTTTGGGCAATGATGACCAAACTATGATTAATATTGAACCTATTGCTACTATTTTTTTTAGGGGGTCAATGTGTATTGATGGTTTTTGATTAAATAAATCAACACTCAATAATGATAATATAGAAAATGTATAAAAAAAATGTTTTAATAAAATAACCTGAAATAAAAAACAATGCTTTTTTGCATTTTTCAAATGCCTATAAAATTACAGAAAGCACTTGGCTAATTTATGGGGTAGATTCAATTGGCAATTTAGTTAATTTTAAGTTTTATTACGATTCTTTTATTGAAATTAATACCATTAATTTTCTTGATTTTTCGAGCAGCTATTCACGTTTTTATTATCCTATTGATATGGCTAGGTCTTTTTCTTTTAATAACAAGTTTCAATTAATTCAATTTTCTCATTATCAAATGAATAATTATCTGTTAACATTTGGTGAGCAAAAATAGGTTTTTACAGTAATTTTCAATCTGCGGGTTTATACAAGTGTCTTTTTGTATTAGATAATTTAATTTATCATACAGATTTGATGCTTTTGCGTTAATTATTTTCAATTTTAAAAAAAGGTATTTGTAAACTTTTTTATGGTAACTTATACATCGGTTATCACATCAAAACCTTTAAAACTGCCCACAATAGCTAGACAAATGATTTTTTGTGCCAAGTTTTTTTCTCTAATTTTTTTGGCAATTTGATTGAGGGTAGCTCCAGATCCTACCGCGTCATCTATCATCAAAATATTTTTGTAGGGTTTGCTGTCATACACCATAAAAGAGTAATCAGCATTGGCAATTCTTTCATCTAGTTTATTAAGTGATTTTTGTGGAATAGCAATCTGATTGATAATTTTCATCACATTGATTTGAGGCAACCCAAAGTGTAGATTTTCTCTCAAAAAAGTCATTATTTGAACCTCTCTTTTAATGGTTGGGGGCACAAAGATAATGGCTTCTATTTGCTGCTCTTTTATAAATTGTTCTACTTTTGTTTTTATTTCATTTAGTATTTTTAGCATCAAAAATTTGTTTTGTCCTTGTTTGGCAAAATGCAGCAAAGTGCCTAGTTTGGTTTTGCCAAATCTCTCTATTGCATAAAAATCTAAGTAGTATAGGCTATCAATAAAAATATGCGAGAACCCAACGGTTTTTTTTAGTTTATCTGTGCCATCTATTAGTCCGTTTGGCAAATAGTATTGCGCATATTTTTTTAGTGTTGTTTTATATTCTGCCCATGTTTTAGCTATAGGCAATTTTCTTTTTAGACACCAATTGGCAAAGGCTTTTTCTCCTGTTATATATTCTCCTGTGGCGCTGATAAGCAAAAATTCATTTGCTAGTATGGTGTCTTTAGTTTTAAATTCTACGAGAGGCTCTTCTATAATGTTTGCTGTTTCTATCTCTTTTTTGCAATAGATGGTTTTTGGCGGCAAACCTCTTTTTTCTATTTTATTTAGCGCAATAAAATCCAACAATATTCGGTGGACTAATTGTTTAGAGAAACCGGTTTCTCTTACTATCTGTGCAACAGAAGTTTGTTTTTTAGTTTCAAAAAGAAGCGCTATTTGTTGCCGAGCTTTCATAATTTAATCCAACAAATATACAATAATTAGTTTACTATTTACTATGTATAGTAAATAGTAAATAGTATAAAGTCTTTAATGCAGTATACATAAAGATAAATAACAATTTTTTTTTACCCCAGATTACGCATTTGAGATTCTAATTACAGCCAAAACTACTTCAAACACAAGCGTATTCACGATTTTCATTCTTAAAATAGAACTACTATTCTCGTTAATTATAATCTTGTGGCCCACTTATTTTTATTGCATTTTTGACTGACATTGCAAACGCTAATGCGTAATCTGGGTTTAATATTGTGACTGCATTGCTGCAAATGTTTAATTGTATAAATGGGCAATAGGTAAGCTGGCGTTTTTTATATTAAATGCCTATTAAAAATTTACTACAAGTTTAAAATGAATATTTCTGCCTGTTTCATCGGCAAAATATCGCATTCTGTTTAGATAGTCTCTGTATGAATGGTCAAAAACATTATCAATTGAAATGCCAAACGTCATTTCTTTATTAAAAAATTGGGTGTGCAAAGCTAAGGATAGGTTGGCAATAAAAAAATCGGGTGGTGGGGCTTTAAAATCTTGATTTGCTTCTATGCCATTAACAGCTAATACATACCTGGGTTGAAATTTTATTTCAAGTTTTGATGTGTGATAATTTATTTTTTTTCTATATGATATTAAACCTGATAACTGCGCTGGAGGAATATAAATGAGTTTATTTTTATCTATCCTATTATAGCCAGCATACCAAGCAGCATTTACATTAAATAGCCAATTTTTATTTTGATCATAGTTTACAAAAAATGTAGATCCTAAAATATCTGCATTGGTTTGTTGATAAATAAAGAGTGGGAAAGCACCTCTGATTGTTAGCCTAAAATCTGGTTGTGGTTGTAGATAGATAAATCCATTTATTCGTTGCACAAAAGATTCTAAAGAAACACTCAAGGCATGATGTATTTCTTTTTTTATTGCAATTTGCCATTTTAATGATTTTTCCATTTTCAATAAACTATTGCCTTCTTCTATGCCACTCACACCTTGATGTAAGCCAAAACTATAAAGTTCATTAATTCCAGGCATTCTTTGCACATAAAGTAGGTCTGTTTTTATTTGTAATTGATTTTTAAAATTATGCAAAAAACCTGCTGCTGCACTCGCACCTAAAAATTGTTTTTTATCATTTTTGGGTATATTTCCTACAATTGTACGCAGATAAAGTGTACTATTTATATGTGCATAATCTAGTCTTGCTGATGTTTTAAAATGGCTATTTTTCTTATCTAAATTTAGACATCCAAAGATGCCACCACCAAATTTGTTATAATTAGGTATGAGCGGTAATATGCCTGTGCCAGCTACATTGTTGTTCCAGTCAAAAGAGGGTTGAAAACCAAACTCTGAGCTTAGATTTTTACTTAGATTTTTACTAAGTTTTAATTCTGCATAATGGCCCCATTTATTTAAGCTTAGGCTTGGCCTATCGGTTCTATTGCCTCTTCTTATATCAAATTCTTTTCTAGTATTTTGTTGGGCATTATAAATGAAAGACCAAGTGTTTTTTAAATTTATAAACCACATTTTTTTTAAAGAAAGTGTTTGATGGGTAACTTGCTGAGAAGGCGCCATTGTATTTCTGCTAAAATTATTTTCTGTAAAAAAAGGAACACTTGCATTTATTGCATTGCTCAAATCTGTTAAATTGCCAATATGTGCACCTCTTAAAATTCCTAGATTAGAATTAAAAATTTGGTAATTAATTCTCCAAAATTTTTTTTCACCTGATTTTTCTGCTTGTAAACTAAAATTGAGTTCTTTTTTTGATGTATTGGTCAAAAAATATCGAGGAGTTTGCATATCGCCAACATTTTTATAGGTAATAATGGTTCTTAAACCAATTTTTCCACCTTTGTTTAAAATTATATTTGCATTATGCCCTCTGCCATTGCTGCTATAAGTGTAGTTTGCCAATCCGTGCAAGTGTGGGTCTTTATCGATGTTTTTTTTCTCTATTACTAATATGCCGCTTATAGCAGCAGAAGGGTAAGAGAGTAACTCTGGGCCTTTAATTAGGCTAATGCTAGAGGCAGTCAAGCCATCTATTTCGGGTGCATGGTCATTGCCCCATTGTTGGCTATTCAATAATACCCCATTATCTACTATACCCACCCTATTGCCATATAATCCATCGATAATAGGTTTTGAAACATTGCCTGTTTTTAAAACAGAAACACCAGGTAAAGCACTAGCCATATCAGCAAAGCTTTTTTCGTTTGATGCAATAATTTGATTGCTATTTAATCTAAAAAGAGGATATTCATCATGGCTTTTTCCTTGTAACACTAGTGGCTTTATTTGATGGTAATCATGTTCTAGGTAAAAAGTAATTTGTGTATCTTTAGTTAATACCAAATATATTAATTGTGTTTCGCAGCCAGGGTGTGTTATTTTAAGGTGTATTTTTGCACATAAGCTATCTGCAAAAAACACACCTGCACTATCTGTATTATAAGGTCTGTTATTAACTTTTACAATGGTGTGGGTTAAAGAAAGCTCATGCTCATAATCAAGCACCTTGCCTGATAACTTGAACTTGCATTCTTGCCCAAAACCATTATTGGGGGCGAGAAAAATTAATTGGACTAAGAGGCTACTTAATAAAAATCGGAAAATCAACTTCGATATCTGTTTCTCCTTTGGCATTTGTAATGTCTCCATTGGCAACATTATTACCTGCTTTATTGGGTTCGTGTCTTAGTGTAATTTTTAGGCTCCCTTTTACAGATTTTGATGCGGTAAATTCTGCAGATAAGCCAAGTGGCCTGCCATCACCATCGGCATCAGTGTATTTTATTGTTCCAAGATTTGAATTGGAAAGTTGGTAAAATACTTGATGATCTTTACCTTCATTTCTTATTTCTGCAGTGATGTCTTTTGCAGGATTTTCTGCCTCGTTAATAAATTCTAAAACTAAATTATATATTTTGTTGCTATCTAAACTGTCTGTAACTATAGAAGCTACATTGGCACCATCGCCATCTAAGTCTTTGTATATAAAAAATTTAGCTGATCCACCACCAACGGGTGTTAAGGTTACTTTTAAAGTGGTAATGAGTTCTTCTTCGTGATCATGATCATCTTTTTTACAAGATTGGATTAGCAAAGCGGGAAGTGCAATCGCAAATATTATGCTTTTTAATTTAATTTTCATTTCTTTTTTTTATTTTAATTATGACATGCAATAATAGCAGAATAAAATCAAAATAAATCATTTATCTATCGAAATAACTTTAGTATTTATCGATTTATTATTAGAATTCTACCTTATTACTGAACAATGATTTTTTCAAAAAACATTCCTTCATTGGTTTCAAATTTTACAAAATAAATTCCTGAAATTGAAATATTGAAACTGCTGTTTTCAGCGGCTATGTTTTTTTTCAATACCAATTTTCCTAAATAATCATAGACAAATAAATTGCCTGTTTTTTCTAAATTAAATATACCATCGTGACTGGGGTTGGGAAAAATTTTAAAAGTAGATTTTTGCGCATAAATTGCAGCGTTAGTAAATTGGTAAATATCGAAAAAGGAGTCAAAACAGTCGGGAATATCGAATCCTCTTGAAAGTGAAACACTCACTTTTTGGTTGTTAAAAGGATTGCCAAATGGAGGCTTAGAAAGATTTACTAAACTATAGAAAAAAGGAATATTTAAGGTAAAAGGGCTTTCAAAAATATTGCTAGAATGATATGCATAGCTTACCTTGTATTGAGCAGAAGTGTTTGTGGGTGTTAAATTATTTTTTACCAAATTTCCATATTGATAGTGACCTTTATCCTGTAATAAATACAGCCCTTTTAAAAAAGCGATGTTGGTGATTTCATTTCCAATAAATATTTGACTATCAGAGCCATTAGAAGCTGAATAAAATATGCCATAGTTTTGTAGCCAATTTCGGTTAAATAGATTGAAAGGGCCATTTTTGCCATGGGAGTCGTCTATCACTATTTGTTGAGCTACATTAAATTCAAATAAATTTGCAAAAGGATAGTTTCCATGCAATACCAAGTCGCCTGCTGCATCTGCAGGTAATCTTACATCGGTCCAAAAAGGATTGCTGGAATAATTTGCTAAAATAATGTTTTTATTTGCACCACTTTGTAGAAGTATGCTATGTCTTAACTGGGTTAAAACATTGTCAGAAATGGTGTTTGATGATGAGCCTTCTTGCAATACCACTCCATAACCTTTGCCGCCATTGCCGTAATTATTGGCCCTGAGTATTAAATTTCTTTTAATCAAGTTCATAAAACTGTTGTTGAGGGTAATATGTGCAAAGTTACATTGCTCAGATTTGATAGATTTTACCAAACAAAATGTTGCGTTGGTTAATAATATATTTGATGTTTGGCTTGCAGTTGTATCCAATCGTTTAATACTAAAGCACATTAATCCTGCGTTTTTAATTTCATCATAAAATAAAATTTTCGTGTTTTGAGCACCACTTTCGTATTGCAAGGCTGTAGAAACAATGTTTAAATTTTCATTGTAAAAAAGTATGTCCTTGTCTTGTTTATAAAAGGCATTTTGTTTTATATTATAGTATTGATTATTAATTAACTGGGGGTCATTTAGTATAAAATGTTCTTTTATACTGCCTTTTGCCCAATTGTTTGTAATAAGACCACTGTCGTTTATTTTTACAATTGCTGCAAAAAGCTGTCTATTTTCAAAGTCTAAAATTTTATTTGAAATATTGCGGTCTAATATCAAATATTCGCTACCTTTAGGGGTAGAAAATATTAAGGGTGTTTCAGCAATGGGTAATATTTCAGCCGGTTTTAAGTTAAAACAAGGTTTATTTTCGCCCACTTGACAATAAAATTCTGTTTGATTTATTCCACTACCTTTAATCACTATATTTGATTTTAATTCAATACTTTTTTTTAATAAATATTTTCCATTATTGATAAGTATAAAGGCAATTTCATTTTCTTTTAACTTATTGCTTGCTCGTGCTATATAATAATTAAGGGTGTCAGATATATCTATGTTGCCACTGCTATCTAACGCGCTATTTGGTATACGGTAAATATAAAATGGGTGGCTTGAATTAAAATAATACCAGCTGTCTTGCTTTATAGTTGAACTTTCTTTTTCTAATATTTGATGCGATATTTCTATAGCATTATATAACACTGGGTTATATTGATGTGACAGGTATTGATTTGGCAGCTCTATTGTTTGCGCAGAGACAGGGCATGCAAATAAAATTGCATAAAAAGCCAAAAGTGTATTTTTAAACATATTACAAATATAATGGTATTAGAGATATAAATTAATGGCATTGGCAATAAATATTGCGGCATATTTTTTTTGAAATATAAAATAATAAAAGTACATTTGCAGCCCTTTTTAAATAAAAGGTAAAGGAGGAATTAAAATTTTGACAACAGAAGAAAACAAACAAGAATTGGAAAAGGAGGCCGTTGATCCTAGCACTGAAAATGAAACTAACACAGTTTTAAACACAGTTGAAACCACGGAAGAAGCAGTAAAACCAGCAAAAAAATCAAGCTCTAGCGTTGCAGAGCACGAAGATTTTGATTGGTCTATGGACAAAGAAGGCTTTTCTACCTACAGTGAAAATGAATTATCTAGCATGGCTAATAATTACACTAACACCTTTAGCAATATTGAAGAAAATCAAGTTGTTACAGGAAAAATTGTAGCTTTTAGCGGCAAAGATGTAGTTGTAAATGTAGGCTTTAAATCAGATGGTATTGTACCAGCAAATGAATTTAAAAATATCGATGAATTAAAAGTAGGCGATGAAATTGAACTTTTTGTTGAACACAAAGAAGATGCCAATGGACAGCTAATATTATCAAGAAGAAAAGCAAGGCAAGAGCATGCTTGGGGTGATATTGTTAAAGCCATGGAAGAAGAAATTACGGTTACAGGACACGTTAAATCTAGAACAAAAGGAGGATTGGTAGTAGATATTTATGGAATTGATACCTTCTTACCAGGTTCTCAAATAGATATAAAACCTATCAGAGATTACGATGTATATGTAGGTAAAGATATGGAGTTTAAAGTAGTGAAAATTAACGAACAGTTTAAGAATGTTGTAATATCACACAAAGCTTTGATTGAAGATGATATAGAAGCACAAAAATCTGATATTCTTTCTAAAATGGAAAAAGGTCAAATACTTGAAGGCATTGTAAAGAATATGACATCATTTGGAGTGTTTGTTGATTTAGGTGGCATAGATGGTTTATTGCACATAACAGATATTTCTTGGAGCAGAATTAGCAACCCAGAAGAAGTATTATCATTAGATGAGAAAATCACTGTTGTGGTGCTTGACTTTGATGATGAGAAAAAACGTATTTCATTAGGCTTAAAACAATTACAAGAGCATCCTTGGAGTCAGCTTGATCCGTCTCTTGCAGAAGGAAGTAAAGTAACTGGAAAAGTAGTAACACTTACAGATTATGGTGCATTTATAGAAGTGGCCTCAGGTGTAGAAGGTTTAGTGCATGTATCAGAGATGAGCTGGAGTCAGCACCTTAGAAATCCAAATGAATTTTTGAAAGTAGGTGATGACGTAGAAGCGATTGTATTGGCGCTAGATAAAGATGAGCATAAAATGTCATTGGGTATTAAACAATTGGTTCCAGATCCATGGGCTGTTATTGGTACTAAATTTAAAGTTGGAACAAAACATAAAGGTATTATCAAAAATTTGACAAACTATGGAGTATTTGTTGAATTAGAAGAAGGTGTTGATGGCTTGTTGCACGTTTCTGACCTATCATGGAATAAAAAAATCAATCACCCAGCAGAGTTTGTGAAAAAAGACCAAGAGTTAGAAGTATTGGTGCTAGATGTAGATATGGAAAACAGACGATTAAGTTTAGGACACAAACAATTAGAAGAAAATCCTTGGGATACTTTTGAAACCATATTTAATGAAGGCAGCAGACACAATGGATCTATTGCAACAATAAACGATAAAGGCGCTACTGTGCAATTAGATTATGGCATTGAAGGTTTTGTGCCAACACGTCATTTGAAAAAAGCAGATAAAACTAACCCTAAAGTAGACGAAGTTTTAGAAATGGAAGTGATAGAGTTTAATAAAGAGAATCGCAGAATTATTCTTTCTCATACCAATCTTTGGAAAGCAGAAGAGAGAGAAAACGATGAGCGTGATCAAAACGATAAAGCAGATATTAAAAAAAGAACGACAAAAACCATTAAGAACTTAAATAGCAATGTTGAAAGATCTACATTGGGTGAAATGGGGGGTGGACTTGCTGAACTAAAAGCAGCTTTGGAAAAAGCAGAAAGTGCACCAACTAAAGCAAAGAAAGTTGAAGCAAAAGCAGAACCAAAAACCGAAGCAAAGGCAGAATCCAAAGTAGAAGCAAAAACCGAAGTAAAGGCAAAATCAAAAGTAGAAACAAAAGTAAAAGCTGAAACTAAAGTTGAGCCAAATATAGAAAAAGTAACAAAAGAAAAAGCTACTGCAAAAAAAGTAAGTAAAGGCGATGATTTAAAAGCAATTAGTAAAATTGGTCCGGCTTTTGAAAAAAGGCTAAATGCGCTAGGCATTTCTACTTATAAAGATTTAGCAAACCTAACAGAGGCAAAAATAGTAGAGCTTGAAAAAGCCGATAGTATGACGAGTATCGAGCAATGGAATGTTTGGATAGAAGAAGCCAAAAAATTAGCTTAATAATTATCTTTTAAAAAAAAGCCCGCTAATAGCGGGCTTTTTTTTGCATTGTACTCTATATCGAAATTAAAATTTTAGTTTTTTAATGCCCAAACAAAAAAAATATGCAACTCAAATAGCTTTTATTGTATATTGCTTAAGGTATCAATAGTATTTTTTTGACTATAGACATCATGATAGAATCAATATTAAAATCAATTATATATATAATAGATTTACTGTAAAATAGCTGATTTTATAAATAGTGTTTTGAAATAAAATTTGCAAAGAATTTAAGAAGATATTAATTTAATGTTTTAGAAATCAATGACTAGAAAATATTATTTCAACCAATTTTTCTGCATTAATATTGTTCATAAAATCTGGCGATAGCAATTCTTTTCTTATTGCAATCTCTTGCTCAGAAAATATTTTACCTTTTAATTCATTTAATTTTTCTATCATATCATTTGCATCTGTGGCAATGATGCAAAGTTTATCTAATCCTGTGTCTGCAACCATTTCATGATTAACTAAGCAAAATTTGCCTTTAAATAGCGCATTAAGTAATTTTAGTTTTATACCAGTTTGCTGAAAAGTAATCAATACATTGATTTGTGCATTTTGGATCAATGAAGTTATTTTTTTGCTACTTGTTTTGCTTAGTAAAGTAATATTTGTATTTTTACATAGCTGCAATAATTTTTTACTTGGGCCATTGCCAGAAATAATGCAAGGTATATCAACTTTTGAGAAAACATTTTCTGCCAAAAAACAAGCAGCATTGTCATTTTCTTCTACCGATAAATTACCATGGTATAGTGCATATTGCCCAATATTTTTATTAATATTTACTGTATTTGATGAATGAAACGCTGAAATCCAATGGGTTTTGTTGTATTTGCTAAAATGGGTAAAATCTGCTTTTGAAATGGCTAAAATGCCATTGGCAGTGGTTAAAATATTTTCAAAAACAGCAAGTTTTTTAGCAGCAAATTTATAATACGTTTTTTTTAAAAAATTTGTACTCAATAGCGCTAGTTTGGCATAATAATGGTGCTCAACATTATGGGTTCTAACATAGCATCTTTTTGGATTTATTTTTTTGTCCAAAAGCACTCCTGCGCAGTGCAATCCTTCTAGCAAAATAGGGTCGGTGTCTTTATTAAGATTAGAAATAAGTAAATTGCTTTGTCTACTTGCAACAATATAGGGTATATGACTAAATGGATATACCCATTTTTTTCGTTTATAATAATTAATTTTAGAGCAATATTTTTCTAGCTTTACGCTCCGTTTTCTGCCGTATTCAAAACAATGCAATTCTATTTTAATGCCTAATTTATATAGGTGCTTGCATTTGTAATAGATGTCTATTACTCCTCCATAATTTGGAGGATATGGAATATCAAAAGCTACGATATGTATTTTTTTATGCAATATTATGTTGTATAAATTTCAATTAATTTACCTTCCTCATTTTCCCAACAATAATTTTCAGACAATTGCAAGGCATTTTTAGCAAGTAAGTTGTAAATATCTTGGTTTGATAAAAGCATTTTTACTGCATTTTGTACTTCAATAGCATTATAATTTACCTCAATAGCAAAAGTAAGTTTTTTATTTAATAACCTCAACTCTTCCGTATTACCAATAATTTGCGGCAACCCAAATTGCATATAATCAAATGTTTTATTTGGCAGTGCAAAATTATAACTTTTAGAAGAATTGTCTAATACGTTATAACCAATGCGTGCTTTTGGTGTTATTTCATCTAGTGCTGATGGCAATATTCGCCCAAAATAAGCTATGTGAGCGGTGTTGGCAATTCTTTCTTTCAACCAATTTGTTAAATCTCCTTCTCCTACAATTGCCAGCGAAAAAGCAGAAGCAATGCTTGCATCTATTAGTATTTCTAATCCCCTACCTTGGTTAATAGCACCTTGATATAGCACATCATATGTTTTTTCACTTTCAATTTGATATTTTTTCTTTCTAGGATAATTTTTTAATAAAAGTACCTTTTGCTCAAAATATTTTTGATAATAATTGGCTATCGGTTCAGAAACTGTATAACATCTACTCACGGTTCTAAACCCGATTTTTTCAATAAATTGCCAAATTTTTTGAGTAGTTTTTTTGTCTTTAATTTCAGGCACTTGGCTAAATAGCTCATGTGCATCGTGCAGGTGTTTTTTCTTTTTTCTTTTTGCATAAAAATGCGCTGCTAATAAGGTGTCAGCATCGTTTGAGCAAATAATATCTGGAGCGTGTTTTATGCAATATAAAAATTGTTTTAAAAATAATTCAATATAGAATAATTTACCATTTTTAAAAAAACAATTTAACCGCTTTGCTTTAAATAAATATGCAGGCAGTTCATTATCAAATAGTTTTCTACCAATCAAATGTATTTCATAGTTTTGTAAAGTCGCCAATGTTTCACATATACGATGCATTCTTTGGTCAGTTAACAAATCATTGCTGACTAGAAAAAAAACCTTTACTTTTTCAACCACGCTATTTTTTCTGCTTTAATGGCCACTATCCCTCGATCTATTAACTCTTGCAAAACTATTAGTTTTTGCCATTTATTATTTTTGTTTAGCAATAAAAGGTATCCCTTTTTATCAATATTTGCTTTTAATTCTTTTTTAATTTCTATCGAATATTTTTCAAATATTGTGTTGTAATTTTCACCTCTTTTAATAGATAAGCAATTGTCGCAATGCCCACAGGGAATGCAATAATCGTCATCAAAGTAATGTGCGATTTGTAAATTGCGGCATTTTTTATCATCATGAATGTATTTTAACATGCCGTCTAAACCTACGCTAAGGTTAGATTTTAGTTTTTCAATATGTTTAGCATTTAGCTCAAAGTGCTCTTTTCTAGCAGTTAAAAAAGTAATTTTATGTGCTTGATGTTGTGGCTCGTATATGATTAACCCAATTTTTGCCAACCTATTGAGTATATTTATAACTATTTGCGTTGGTAATTCTGTGTTGATTGCAATTTTTTTTTCATCTATTTTTGTTTTTCCGTGATATAATCCACTGTAATTTCTAAATAAAAATTGCACAATTTTATTTATTGGTTTATCTTCTTCTTGCAAGTTTATTAAAATTTGTGTATCTGCAATAACCTGAATTTTAGAGCCCGAAAATATATTCTCGGAAAGGTCAAACACACCTTGCAATTGCAAAAGCTTTAGTGAAGAAACAATGGTAATACTATTTTCTTTGGTCCATGTGATAAATGCGTTTAAATCAAACTTAAATGTTTTGTTTATTCCATCATTTTTTGCAATTTGATAATAATTATATATTTTGTTATAAGTCGCTATCACTGCAGCATGGTTTGGAAACTTGTTCTCAAATTGTAGGTTTAAATTTTTGATATCTTCTTGATTGTAAAGCATAATGCAAAATGCGTTTTTACCATCTCTGCCAGCACGTCCTGCCTCTTGATAATAATATTCTAAACTTGGCGAAGGTTCCAAATGAATCACAAATCTAACGTCCGGTTTATCTATTCCCATACCAAAAGCGTTGGTGCATGCAAGGATTCTGATAGATTCTACTGTTTGATGGTTTCGTGTCCAATCCTGCTGTTTTATACCTCTTTGTTCTGGCGATAATCCTGCATGATAGTAATCTGCCGCAATATTATTTAACACAAGCAGCCTGCTAATTTCTACAGTGGTTTTTCTGTTTCTTGTATATACTAAACCTGTTCCTTTTAGTTTTTTACAAATTTCTATTATTTTTTGAATTTTATTTTCTTCTTTTAGAATAATATAGCGCAAGTTTTTTCTTACAAATGAACCCCTAAATAGCCTTGCATCTAAAATGTCCAAATTTTGCCTTATGTCCTGCACAACATTGCTGGTAGCGCTAGCAGTAAGTGCCAACACTTTAGCATTTGGAAATAGATTTATAAGTTCTATAATTCTTAAATAAGATGGCCTAAAATCATATCCCCACATACTAATACAATGTGCTTCGTCTATTGCGATAATGCTAATATTTACTTGAGCAAGTGATGATTGAAAATTTTTTGAAATCAACTTTTCTGGAGAAATATAAACAAATTTATACTGCCCATTTCTTATGCCCTCTAAAGCTATTTTTTGTTTAGTTACCGATAATTGTGCATTTAATGCAATGGCAGAAATACCTTTATTTTTTAATGTAGCTACTTGATCTTCCATAAGAGAGATAAGGGGAGAAATAACTAAAGTGATGCCAATTTGAAGAAGACCTGGTATTTGATAACAAATAGATTTGCCCCCTCCGGTTGGCAATAGTGCCATGCAATGCTTATTATCTATAACATCCTGTACTATTTCTCCTTGAACGGGTCTAAAATTGTCGTATCCCCAATATTTTTTTAAAAGCAAGATAGCCTCTTCCATTTATAATTATATAAAGTTAGTTATTCTAGGAGCTTTCCGTCATGTATTCTTAAAACACGGTCTGATAGTTTTGCTAAATTTTCATTGTGTGTAACAATGATGAAGCTACTTTTATACTTATCTCTTAGTTGCATAAACAATTGATGCAGCTCTAAAGCATTTCTTGAATCTAAATTACCTGTGGGTTCGTCTGCAAAAACCATCATTGGACAATTAATTAAGGCCCTAGCCACAGAGACACGTTGTTGTTCACCTCCAGAAAGTTGGTGAGGCTTATTATCCAATCTGTTGCTTAAACCCAAGTCATTTAAAAGTTCTTGAGCATTTTTTTTAGCTTCATTTTTTGATTTGCCTGCAATAAGTGCTGGCAACATGACATTTTCTACCGCACTAAACTCGGGTAATAAATGATGAAATTGAAAAACGAAACCCATGCTCAGGTTTCTAAACTGGGCGAGTTTCTTTTCGCTTAATTTTGTAATATCTAAGTTTTCAAATAATACTTCTCCACTATTTGGCTTATCTAAACTGCCTAAAATATGGAGCAAAGTAGATTTTCCAGCTCCAGAATCTCCAGTTATGGCAACAATTTCATTGCTATTTAGCGTCAAGCTAATATTGTCTAAAACTTTTATCTGTCCGTAGGATTTAATTATATTAAGGGCTTTTAACACTGCACAAAAATAGGTGCTAATTTTTATTTTTATTCGTAAAAAAGAATAAACCATTTTTTTTGCTTCTAAATGATAAAAAAAAGTAACTTTGTGCCGAAATATAGCGTATAAAAATCAATGAATATCCACGAATATCAAGGAAAACAAATTTTAAAATCTTTTGGGGTAAATATACAAGAAGGCATAGTAGCCCAAAATGTAGCAGAAGCTGAGGCAGCAATGAAACAATTGCAGGCAGAAACTGGAACAGAATGGGTGGTAGTAAAAGCACAAATACATGCAGGTGGCAGAGGCAAAGGTGGAGGGGTAAAATTAGCCAAAAACATTGAAGACTTAAAAGAAAAAGCAGGTCAAATTATTGGAATGCAATTAATAACCCCACAAACGGGAGCAGCTGGCAAAAAGGTAAATAAAGTGCTTATAGCCCAAGATGTTTATTATCCTGGAGCCAATGAGCCAAAGGAATTTTATATTAGTGTGTTGCTAGACCGTGCAAAAAAACAAAATGTTATCATGTATACAACAGAAGGGGGCATGGATATAGAAGAAGTAGCAGAAAATCATCCTGAAAAAATATTTAAAGAATGGATAAATCCTTCAGTAGGCTTGCAGGGCTTTCAAATCAGAAAAATTGCTTTTAACCTTGGATTGTCTGGCAGCGCTTTTAAAGAAATGACTAAATTTATTACCAATTTATACAAGGCATATATCGGTAGCGATGCAGATATGTTTGAAATTAATCCTGTTTTAAAAACCAGTGATGATAAAATTATAGCTGTAGATGCAAAGGTAAATATTGATGACAATGCACTTTACAGACATCCAGATTATGCCGCAATGCGCGATGAAAGTGAAGAAGACCCAACAGAGGTTGAAGCAAAAAAATATAACCTAAATTATGTAAAATTAGATGGCAATGTGGGCTGTATGGTAAACGGTGCAGGCCTAGCAATGGCTACAATGGATATCATTAAATTAAGTGGTGGAGAACCTGCTAATTTTTTAGATGTAGGTGGAACAGCCAATGCGGAAACAGTGGAAGCTGGTTTTAAAATTATACTTTCTGATCCCAAAGTAAAAGCAATTTTAATCAACATTTTTGGAGGAATTGTTAGGTGCGATAGGGTAGCGCAAGGAGTTGTAGATGCTTATAATAATTTAGGAAATATTAATGTTCCTGTAATTGTTCGTCTTCAGGGAACAAACGCAATAGAGGCAAAAAAATTAATTGATGAGTCAGGCTTGAAGGTAACTTCTGCAATTGTTTTAAAAGATGCTGCTGCATTAGTAAAAGAAGCAGTAAGCTAGTTCTGAGTAAGCTGTTAATATATAAAAATAAACTGAATATTTATTTCCATCCAGCTAAATTAATTAAAATATGTTAAAAGAATTCAGAAATTTTATTATGACAGGAAATGTCGTAGAGTTTGCTGTTGCCGTGATTATGGCAGGAGCAATTGGTGCTGTAATTAATGGCTTTGTTACCGATATTATTATGCCAATTGTAGGTCATTTTTCTGGAGGTATTGATTTTGCAGATTTAAAAATAGTACTCAGTGAGGCTGTTGTGTCTGCTGATGGGGTGGATGCTAAACCAGAAAATGCTATTAAGTGGGGTGCTTGGATTAACACAATTGTTAGTTTAATAAATGTTGGTTTAGTAATGTTTATAATTGTAAAAGCATATAATAAAGTAAGAAAACCAGAAACTGCTGCCGCTCCTGCAGGGCCATCAGAAATAGATTTACTAATGGAAATAAGAGATTCATTAAAAAAATAAATATAAAAAATAACTAAAGTGCTGCACAATATCCGTTGTGTAGCACTTTTTTTTAAAATAAAAAACATGAAAAAAATAGTATCAGTGGCTATTGTTTTATCAGCAACCTTCCATTTAAACGCTCAAGCCGAAGAAGCTGATGTAAAAAAAAATGTACAAGTAGCAGCTGCTGCTGCCAAAGAATTCAAATCCGGTTGGACTAGAGGAGGTTTTTTTAACATTAATGCATCAAATACTATTTTTAAAAATTGGGCTGGTGGTGGCTCCAATTCTACAGGTATAGTTTTTAACGGAAGCTTATATGCAGTGTACAAAAAAGGTAATGGACTTTGGGAAAATTACCTAGACCTGAATTATGGCGCAGTGCAGAATGGATCAATGAAAATAGATGATCCCAAAGGGGCATTAGACCCTAATGGTGATATTAAAAAAATTAACAATCCCTTTGTGAAGGCAGATGACAGGTTAGTTTATCAAACTAAGTATGGGCGTAAAATTAATGATAAAATAAATTATGCTGCTTTATTTAATTTGAACACTCAAATGTTTGCTGGCTATCAAGCCGATGATAAATTACGAGAAAGGCTGCCAGTTTCTGATTTTCTATCTCAAGCCTTTGGGTATGCCTCTTTAGGGGTGGATTACAAACCCGCCAAGGCAGTTTCTGTATTTGTTTCGCCACTTACTTTGAAATACACTTATGTTATGAACACAAGGCTGGCTCCTTCTTTTGGATTGGACAGCAATAAAAATATTAGAACCGAAATGGGCTGGTATATTAATACTCAGGTATCTAAAGAAATTATGAAAAATGTTACCATTCAGTCACGTTTAGAGCTTTTTAATAATTACAAATCTGTTTACCTTTTTAAACGAATAGACATAAACTGGCAAAATACAATAAATCTGAAAGTGAATAAGTACATTAATGTAAGTTTGATTACACAAATGCTTTATGATGACGATGTAGACGTGGACCCAATAAATGAAGGAAAACAAATGAGAGCGCAATGGAAACATTTTTCTGGTATTGCCTTCGGTATTAAATTTGGGGATAACTTGCCTTAACAAATATTAAAATCCTGCTTTAAATGTGTGATTCTTGTTTATGTATTTAGAAATTGATCCATATAATATTCAGTACGCTGAAATAAAAGAAATAGCAAAAATGCTTAATGATGGAGGCGTTGCTATCATACCCACAGACAGTGTATATGCATTTGTTTGTGCGCTAAATCAAAAACAAGCAATGCTAAAAATTTGTAATTTAGCGGGTAAAAAACCAGAGCGCTCAAACCTTTCTATATTGCTAAATTCTTTAGAGGACATTGGCATTTATACCACCCCGTTTGGCACTAAAATATTTAGATTAATGAAGGCTTGCTTGCCAGGGCCTTTTACTTTTATACTCAATGCCAGTAACACTATCCCCAAAATCTTTTTATCTAAACGAAAAACCATTGGTATCAGAATACCCGATAACTTAATTTGTGAGCAATTGATTGCTGTTTTAGGCCAACCATTGATAAGTGCTTCATTAAAAAGTGAGGATGAAATATTGGAGTACCTTACAGATCCACAAGAAATTGCTGCAGAATGGGAGCAGAAAGTAGATTTAATTATTGCGAGCGGCAATAGTGAACTTCTGGCCTCTACCATCATAGACTGCACAGGGCTAGACCCGATTTTGATTAGGGAAGGTGCAGGTATACTCCCTTAGTTTTTTTCAAAAAAACTTTTTATTTTCATCTCTAGCACCCCAAATACAGCTTCTTTAAAAATTCCTTTACTCATTTTACTAATGCCAAGAGTTCTATCTGTAAAAATAATCGGTACTTCAATGATTTTATATTTTTTTAGCCAAGTTTTAAATTTCATTTCTATTTGAAATGCATAACCCTTAAATTTGATTTTATTCAGGTTTAGATTTTTTAATACATCACTTTTATAACATACAAATCCTGCTGTAGTATCTCTAATTTTCATGCCTGTAATTAACCTAACATATGCAGAGGCATAATAACTCATGATTACCCTTCCAATTGGCCAGTTAACCACATTTACACCAGTTAAATATCTGCTACCAATGCTCATATCGTTTCCTCCATCTTGACAAGCAGCAATTAATCTGCTAAGATCAGCTGGATTGTGGCTAAAATCGCAATCCATTTCGCAGATGAATTCATAATTTTTCTCTAAACACCATCTAAAACCAGCAATGTATGCTGTACCTAAACCGTTTTTGGCTTTTCTATTTAATAGATGCAATCTGTCTTGAAATAGTATTTTCATTTCTTCTACAATTCTTGCAGTCCCATCTGGAGAATTATCATCTACTATTAGGATATCTATATCGTGATGAAGCTGAAAAACAGCAGAAATTATAGCTGAAATATTTTCTTTTTCGTTATATGTAGGTATGATTACAATTTTATTTGTCACTTGTATTAGATTTGCTGCAAAATACGTTATAAAAATTGAATAATTAACCCATGCAAATAGAAAAAATAGCTTTTTTAGACAGAGATGGTGTGTTGAATGAAGAAATAGGCAATTATGTTACCCAAATTGATGATTTTAAAATTCTTCCTCATACTATTAATAATTGTTTAGCAATCAAAAAGTTGGGTTTTCAAATAGTTATTGTTACCAATCAGGGAGGATTAGCCAAGAAACTTTATACAGAAGAGGCGCTAGAAAGTTTTCATCAAAAATTGCAATCAGAATTCATTAATTCAGGAATCATTATCTTAGATATTTTTTACTGCCCACATCATTCAGAAGTAGAAAATTGTATTTGCAGAAAACCAAAAGGTGGCATGTTAGAAAGGGGACTTGCAAAATATGGTGGAATCAAAGAAAAATGTTTTATGATTGGTGATAATATTAGGGATGTTAATGCTGCTCTTTCAGCTGGTATTGACCAAGCCTATGAAATTAAATCAAATGAAGATTGGATAACTGTTTTACAAAATATAATTGCCTAAAAAAAAGTTTTTTATCTTTAAAAAAAGAGTAGATATTTGAATACGCTTTATAGCATGAAAGAATCAGATTTTATTAATAAAAATAAGAAAAAATGGCAAGATTTTGAAAAACAATCTATTGCTAAAAACACTGATTTACTAAAAACTTATGCTGAAATTAGTCTAGATGCATCGATAGCAAATACTTATTATAAACACAGATCTATCAAAGTTTACCTAAATTTTTTGCTAGCCAAAATAGAGTTTTCCCTTGTTAATAAGCAAACAAAGCTAATGCCTAATTATTTGTTTTTTTGGAAAAACACGGTGCCCAAAGCAATGTATGAATCTAGGTGGATGATGCTTATTGTATTTTTGGTTTTTTCTGTTTTTGTAGCTGCCGGATATTTTTCTGCAGCTAAAGATGTTGGTTTTAGCTCAGATATTTTGGGTAGTGGTTATGTTATTACCTCTTTAGAAAACATAAAAAGCGGAGACCCTATGGCCATTTATGGCAGCATGCCAGAGTTTGACATGTTTGTTACCATTGCTTTTAACAATATAAAAGTTGGATTGGTGGCCTTTTCGCTTGGTGCCCTCTTTGGTATTGGCAGTTTATTTTCTATGGTTATCAATGGTATTATGCTAGGTGTTTTTATGCATTTTTTTTATTCTAGGGGGGTAGCAGGCGATTTTAATCTGGCTGTATGGATGCACGGAACTTTTGAAATTGCAATGCTTATTATAGAGAGTGGTGCAGGATTTGTGATGGGGCTTGGGCTTATTAATAAAGGAAATTTTTCTACTAAACAATCATTTTATAATAGCGCTAAAAAAGGAGTGCAAATTTTAATTGCCACTATACCTTTTACAATTTTAGCAGCTGTGATTGAAGCTTTTTTAACCAGATACACCCAATTGCCTGCTATTGTGCGTGCTTCTTTTATAGTTTTATGTCTCTTAATTACACTGTTTTATTTTGTGATTTACCCATACCTGCTTTATAAAAAAGGAAGGTTTAATAAAGATGAATCTTTTGATGTTTTAGATAATTCAGTAATCACGGTATTGCCGTTTTTAAAATTTAAAAAACCACTAGAAATAGCCACAGAAATATTTGGACTTTATAGCAAGCATATATTAAAAAACGGATTGTTCTTTTCGATATTAGGAATTGTCACAATTTACTTGATGGAAAAAGATTTTTTTGAAGAATTAAAATTTGGAGCTATTAGTGGTATTAGCTCTTCTGAAAAGTTTTTTAACATGTTTTATAATTTAGGACAGTTACCAGAAAATTTAATGATTTTCTTCCAACAGATTATTTGTTTGCCCATTGGCCTGTTTTTAGGTTGTATTTTGTACTTTGTGTTTAACAAAGTGTTGCCTTATTATACAAATGAAAAGAGAAAGTTTAGTATATTAAAATGTGTGGCCGTATCTTTTGCAACTGTTTTATTGTTTTTAGCTTTTTATAATTTGCCATTGATAATTAATTTGGCTTTTTTAATTTATTATATGAATTTAATTCCAGCATTATTTTTTGAAGAAAATTTTAATAAAGCAATTTATAAATCATTAACTTATGGGTTGTCTAGATTTAATTTAATTACAAATGTATTTAGTGCTTTTATATTAGCTATTTTTGTGGCATATTTGCTTCATAGTCCGCTATTTTGGACTATTCAAGAGGTTGTAAATATCTTTTATGTAAAAGAAGATTTAAGCTATCAAACTGTAATTTCGGTGCTCATCACTTTTTTGATGTTTACAGTTATTTATTTCTTTTTTATTTGCTACTTACTGAGCAATGCTGCCACTTATTTGTTTAATAAAGAATTTTATGAACGCTCAGAGACAAAACGGTATGTGGCAAATATGGTATTGAATGATCAAATTTTAGGTTTTGAGAAAGAGTAGAATGAAAAAACAATTATTATTTATTTGCTTTCTTTTTATTCAATTATTTGGCTATAGCTTAATATTAGACGACAAAAATAAGTTTTCTAAAGCTGCCAAGGAGCAAAATGAGCTATTGGATTACAGCGATGAGGCACACAGTAAAAAAATGTTAAAGAAAAAGCCAAAAACTAAACAAGATTCTAAGCAAATTCCATTAAATCTTAATGATAGCAAAAGTAAGAATAATATATTTATGTATCTATTATCATCTGCCCTTTTTATTATATTTATAATTTTTATTTATTTTATAATAAAGCAAAAAAAAGAGATTAAATCACTTTATAGTTCGGATAAGGAAAGTGATGATTTTGCAAAACTGAATTTGAATGATACATTAAAAGATTATTTATTCAACGAAGATTACCGCTTGGCCTGTCGTATATTATACCTTCAATTGTTGCAAGATTTGGTAAAATTAAATCTAATTTTTTGGCGAAATGAGAAAACCAACTGGGATTATTATCACGAAGCACAGGCTACAAAAAAAATCAATCAAGATAATTTGAATAAAATCACATTGCGCTATGATGTGCTTTGGTATGGGGAAAAGGTGCCGAGCCTGATTGCTTTTAATGAGTTTAAAAACCTAATTAATAATTATAAAAATTAATGAAGGTATATCAAAAATATATACTTTTTTTTGGCATTATTGGATCATTAATATTGGCTTTAATCTTTTTGGTAAAGCAATCAGAAAAAAAATATAATTGGAATACCTATAATTTGGAGTACAATGATATGCAACCATACGGTTTTAGTGCCTTAAAGTCTACATTAAAAAACAGTTATAAAACGACATTATTTAAAGAGAAATTTGCTATTTCAGCTTTGTTGCAAAGCAAAGAACCAACAGATTACATAGCCACAGGCGACTATTTAACTTATAGAAAAAAAGAACTTGATACACTTTATGATTTTGTTAAAAGAGGCAATCGTATTTTTTTAGCTTATAATGATATTAGCGATACCGTGTTATTGCGTTTTGGCATTTTTGCACAATTGGCAAGTTTTAGAACAAATTCAATACCCAAAATTAATGTTTTTTTGCAGAGCAATAATATTCTTGATTCTAATTTTTTCAGGGTTGGGGTAAAAGAGAATTATAAAGATGAAATTGCTATTTCTTGGAATTATTTCAACGAAAAATCGCTTAATAAGACTTTTGATAAACAAGCGATTAATTTATTTGAAAGTACCGAGAAAATTGATGATAGTACAACTATTGATGAATCTGCAGATACTGAAGAGGTATTTATTGATGAGAATTATTTTTTTGGCAATGACTTTTTAAACGGAGTTACGCCTGTATTAAACCATGAAAACTTGGCTTACATTGATAAGAAAGAGCAAGTAATAATGGTAAAATATAAAATAGGGGCAGGAGAGGTAATACTGTTGCACAATCCTATATTGCTTAGCAACTATTTTTTTTCAGAAGACAAATTATTTAATTTGCCCATCCAACTTTTAAAAGTTTTAGACAATGATAGGTGTTTGGTAGATATAGAGGCGCGTAATTTTAAAATAAATAGTTTTGGTGTTAAGAGCAGCCAATCACCTTTAAAATATATATTGAGTAAAAAATGGTTTAAAATGTCGTTGTATAGTTTATTGATAATTGCAGCAGTATTTATTTTCTTTACAAGTTTTAGAAGATTGCGGGTAATATCAATTTATCAAACGCCTCAAAACAAAAGCATAACAACCATAAAAAATATAGCTGCAATGCTTTATACTGCTAATAATCATACAACTTTAATTAATTATATGAAAACCAGTTTCGAATATTGGAAAGCACAGCAATCTACTAATGCCCTTAATAATTTGGCAGGCACTGCAAAAGAGGCATTCGATGTGTGTAACTTTATTTCAAACAAAGATATTTGGGAAAAAGAACAATTTTCTAAGTTTAAAAAGAACTTTAACTATTTAAAATCAATATATGCAAAATAATATAGAAATCGAAGATGGCCAAGCGCCACTAGAACAAACGGGCAGTGACACTTATGTATCAAAAGCCCTAGCTGATATAAAAACAGAGGTGGCCAAAGTAATAGTGGGGCAAGATGAGGTTGTAACACTCAGTTTTGCAGCACTTCTTATAGGTGGACACGTTTTATTAGAAGGCGTGCCTGGAGTTGCCAAAACCTTGATGGCTAAATCTATTGCAAAAGCAATGGATTTGCAGTTTTCTAGGGTCCAATTTACGCCAGATTTAATGCCAAGTGACGTAACAGGCGCGTCTATTTTTAATCTTAAAACATCTGAATTTGAGTTTAAAAAAGGGCCTGTTTTTACCCAAATTTTGCTGATTGATGAAATCAATAGATCTCCAGCAAAAACACAAGCATCGCTTTTTGAAGTTATGGAAGAAAAGCAGGTTACAAATGATAACCATACCTATAAACTCAAATTACCCTTTTTTGTAATGGCTACACAAAATCCGGTGGAACAAGAAGGTACTTATCAGCTTCCAGAAGCTCAGTTAGATAGATTTGTGTTTAAAATAATTGTCAAATTGCCCAGCCTGGAAGAAGAGGTGCAAATTCTGCAGAAGTACCAATCAGATTTTAAAAGCCAACAAATAGATACTTTAAATTCAGTAATCCATCCTGATTTATTGCTAAAGTGTCAAGACGAAATAGAAAAAGTGATAATTTCAGAACAAATTATAAATTATATTGCCAAAATTGTAAGTGCAACGCGAATGCATGATGATATTTTCTTGGGCGGCAGTCCTCGTGCATCGCTTAATATTATGAAAGCTAGCAAGTGCATTGCTGCTATAAAAGGGAGAAATTTTGTAATCCCTGATGATGTAAAATATGTGAGTGGTTTTGTGCTATACCATAGAATAATATTGCAGCCAGAACGCGAAATGACCGGTGTAAAAGTAGAAGAAGTAGTGCAAGAGATTTTTGCAAGTATTGAAGTACCTAGGTAGTATTTTTAAAATATTTAAGTGTTAAAAATTTACCCAACATATAGATTTTATTTAGTGGCTTTGGGCTTGGGTATTTCACTTTTTTTTGTGGAATTGTTTCCTGCTATTTTTACCCCATTAATCTTTTTTGCACTGGTGTTTTTGGGTTTTATTGGATTGGAAATTGCTCAATTATTTTCTCAAAAGAAACCTTTTGCCATTTCACGCTTGTTGCGCACTAATTTGTCTTTAGGCGATAATGAAACTATTGTCTATTTCTTGCACAATCATTTAAAAGTGCCATGCCGAATAAGCATGTATGATAATTTGCCCCTTGCATTAGATAGAAGAGATTTTAAAATATCAAACAAATTTAAAAGTTTGGAAAAGAAAACTATTCGTTATGAAATTATTGCAAATGTTAGGGGCGAATACATATTTGATTATATTGATATTTTTATTCGCCTAAATTTCGGGTTTCTAGAACGAAGGTTTGAGCAGCATTTGCCATTTTTAGCTAAGGTTCAGCCCTCTGTTATACAATTAAAAAAATATGCTTTGGCAAATATTAAAAACAGTGTTTTATTCTATGGAGTAAAAAAAGTAAGAAAAATTGGGCAGAGTTATGATTTTGACCACATTAAAAATTATGTTTTAGGAGATGACGTGCGCAGCATAAATTGGAAAGCCACTTCTAGAAAGAACGATTTGATGGTAAACCATTATGAAGATGAAAAATCGCAAGCGGTATATTGCATAATAGATAAGTCTAATGTGATGAATATGCCCTTTAATGGCCTAAGTTTACTAGATTATGCTATCAATGCTTCTTTGGTTATTAGCAATACTGCATTGCAACATCAAGATAAAGCAGGTTTGCTTACCTTTTCGGATACTTTAGGCAGTGTTTTACCCGCAGCCAATAGCAAAAAACAGCTTTCTATTATTAATGATCACCTTTACAATCAAAAAAATAGGACTACAGAATCTAATTACTTACTTTTATATTATGCCCTTAAAAAATTAACAAGAAAGCGAAGCCTATTTTTTTTATTCACTAATTTTGAGTCTATGAGTTCTCTTGAAATTAATTTACCAATTATATCAAAGATTGCTAAACAGCATGTTTTGGTTTTAATTTTTTTTAAAAACACAGAAATAGAAAAATATTATAGTTTAGAAAATAATAGTAAAGCTGCAATTTATGAATATGCGGTGGCAGAAAAGTATCTTGCAGACAAGCAAAAAATGCTAGGTCTATTAAAAAATTATGGCATAAGATGTATCTATACTGATCCTAAAGATTTAACCATTAACACTTTAAATGAATATATCTCTTTAAAGGCTACAGGCTCAATCTGACATTAGTTACTTTGACATCACCAATTCTATAAAGAATGATAGAAAGCAGCAAGCTAAATCTCCCAATTCATTTCTGTCAAATTAATAGGCTGATGTGCAATAAATCCTTCACCCATTTCTGTATTTATCAATCTTCCCATTTGTGCTGCTCTTCCATTAAAAAAATTTAAAAATGATTGCGATGATATTGGAGTTTCTGGCCCTTGATTAACAACATTGGGACTAAAAAATTGCGAGTTGTAGCTTAGTATAACCTCCATTTTTTGAGAATAAATTTTGCTTATATCAATCACAAAATGTGGCGCCAAGTATTGGTCTTGGATATAATGAAATATGTTTTTTGGTCTCATGGGTTTATCAGCTGTTCCCACATTAAATTTTGCCAAACCACTTAAAAATGCTGCATCAATAAGCAATGCAGCTGCTTCCCCATGATCTCTGTGTCTATCTTGTGGTGCATTAATGAATATAAAATCTGGTGCAAACTTGCGAATTGTTTTTACAATGGCTTTTCTATTTTTTTCATTATTTACAATATTTCCATCACCCATATCCAACTGCATACGTGCATCTAATTTTAATAAATGGCTTGCTGCTTTGCTTTCTAATGCGCGCAATGTAGCATCACCCCTAGTGCCTAATTCGCCTTTGCTCAAGTCGATGATGCCAGTCCAATGCCCTTTTTCTTTTAATTTAAGCAATGTTCCAGCTGCTCCCATTTCCACATCATCTGGATGTGCACCAAAAGCCAAAAATTTTAGCAAATTATTTTACTTTTATTTTAATGGTTTTGCTCATTGCAGGGCCATAGCTTAAGTGCGCTCCATTACCAAATTGCAAAGTTAGTGTATGTTCGCCTGGAGTAAGTTTTGTGTATTTTGCAATAGTAAGGGTATCTTTCAATTGCCCTTTTCCAAAATGAAAATAACCATTTGCTTCTGCACCCATGGGTACCATTTGCCCAGCGGGGGTTGGCTGTTGGTCTACAAATAGATGGTGGTGCCCTTTATCTACATTAATAGGTCCTGCAGGCTCCACCTCCATGCCTTTTACCCCAAATTCTACAACAAATGGTAAACTTATTTCTTGTCCCTCTGTAAGATTTGGGAAATATATTGATTGATCTGCCCTGATTTCTACGGAAGTATTAATCGGTGCTGATTCATGATTATGCATGTTTGTATCATCGTTAAGGTCTTGATTTTCTGCCGATTTTGAAGCATTTTGGTTACAAGCTGCTAAGGCTATTATGATTAGTGCGCTGTAAATTGATTTTGTTGTGGTTGATAATTTCATCTGATTATTATTTTTGTTTGTCTTAAACTTTGCAAAGTTGATAAGATTAATGCATTAAAAAAAGAAAATAGTTTAATTTTGTTGTATAATTTATTGTAGCTATGAAATATAAACATTTATTAATTTTAGGAATGATTGGCTTTGTGAGTGGTATCGCTGGAGCTTTGGGAACTATTTGGCTACAAAAAGTTGAAAATCCTGCTGCCATTACTGAAGAAAATTTATCAAATAAATCTTTTTTTAAAAGGGTTTCTATGCAAAATTTTGCAGATAATTCTTTTATTGATGCCTCAAAAATAAGCACTCCAACAGTGGTATTTATAAAAACCGTTTCGCAGGCCACTATTAATGCTAACCCTTTTAGTTGGTTTTTTGACCCATATAGCAGCAGAAGTCAAGCAATAACAAGTACTGGATCTGGGGTTATTATTAGTAAAGATGGGTATATAGTAACCAACAATCATGTGATAGCTGGTGCCGAAAAAATAAGCGTTATTCTATCTGAACAAAAAAAAGAATATGTAGCTAGGTTAATAGGTGCAGACCCAAGTACAGATCTTGCTTTGCTAAAAATAGAGCGTTCAGATTTACCTTTTGTTGCCTTTGCCAATAGTGACGCTGTGCAAATAGGAGAGTGGGTATTGGCAGTTGGAAACCCTTTTAATCTAACATCTACTGTAACTGCAGGAATTGTATCTGCAAAAGGCAGAAATATTAATATTGTTGATAATCAGTTTCCTATCGAAAGTTTTATTCAAACAGATGCGGCTATAAATCCAGGCAATAGTGGTGGCGCATTGGTAAATCTTAAAGGACAACTAATTGGTATAAATACAGCAATTGCAAGCAATACTGGGTCATATAATGGATATGGTTTTGCAATACCAAGCAATATTGTAAATAAAATTATAAAAGATTTTATTGAATATGGAAAAGTATCTCGGGCATTTTTGGGAATTGAAACCGAAGATATAAACGATAAGCGACAAAAGGAGTTCAGTATTACGCTAGAAAATGGAGCATTTATTGCCTCTTTGCAAGAAGATGGGCCAGCCGAAAAGGCAGGGCTAAAAATTGGGGATATCATCACCGCTATTGATGCAAAAAAAGTAGATGCAAAATCTACCTATGATGAAGCATTGGCTTACTATAGACCTAATGATAAGGTAGAGGTAGAAATTAATAGAAATGGAAGTGTAAAAAAGTTTAGCATAGTGCTTATTTCTGCCGAAAAGGTAAAGCAATTGCAGTTTAAAAATGCAATACGAAGTGACCAACTTGGAGCAACTTTTTCGCCATTATCTGCTTTGGAAAAACAAAAATATGGGCAAGGTATAAAAGTAACAGGGATTGAAAGGGGATTGATAGCTAATTATGGAATTACAGAGGGTTTTATTATTACTAAGTTTAATGGAAAAGTTTATGATGACCCCAATTTATTTATTGCTGCATTTAATGCTAGAAATGGAAAGGTAGAAATAGAAGGCTTCGGGGCAGATGGAGGAAAACGTTTCTTATCCTATTTTGGCTATTAATGATTTATAAATTAGCCCATAAAATTACTAAGCATTGGTTGCGGAAAAACTTGGGAAAAACCTCATTTGCACCCATTTTATTTGATTATAAAAATATTGTAAATGAAGGATTAAATTTTGGAAATGATGAACGCATAGAAATAGCAGAAAATTATTTAATTACCCATTTATCCCAGTTTTATAGCAGCCCGTTGGTGATTGATGTAGGCGCAAATATGGGCGAGTATAGCCAAAAATGTTTAAGGGGTTTTCTATCTCCCCAGATATATGCAATAGAGCCATGCAGCAGTAGCTTTGCCCAATTAAGCATTGTTTTAAATAGCCAAGTTAGCTTGCACCAAATAGCGCTGAGTGATTTTGATGGAAATGCTACAATGTATATTTCTGAGGCAAATAATAAATTAAATAGTTTAATTAAAAGAACACATAGCAAACATTATTGGGAACAAGGTGAAAGTGTGCTTACCCAAACCTTAGATAGCTTTGCTGAAACCAAAAATATACTTTCTATAGATTTGTTAAAAATAGATGCAGAAGGATCAGAATATACTATCTTATTAGGAGCTTCGAACTTATTAAAAGGCAAAAAAATCAACCATATTCAATTTGAATTTGGAGGCGCTATGCTCTCTTCAAGACATTTTTTTAAAGATTTTTATGATTTGCTAAGTCATAATTATCAGATTTTTTACTTGCTAAATGATGGCATTTATCCTATTAATCAATACCACGAAAAACTCGAAAATTTTTGCGGTAATAATTTTTATGCAAAATTAAGACAAGATTAGTAGCGTTTTTCTGACATTGTTTTTTTCAGCGTGTAAATTATTTATTTTTTAATTATTCATAATTATTTCTTCTACCTTACTTAGAAACTGAGTATGAATTTGCTCCTTAAAATCACTGTTATTTGCATTGTTCTTCACTAAAAAAGCATAGTGCCATGCCAATAAATCATTGTTTAACATGAAGCATCACTTTGTCTTGCTTTTATTTTTAAAAATCTATGCGTTTTCAAAAATAACTTTCAACTATATTTTTAGTTTACAAAAGCAACGAAATGACACTAAACGAAGATGTAATAATTTTTTAAATCATTTTTTTTTCTATTTGGTATCCAAAAAGTGCGTAATCATATTTTACTGGGTCATTTGGATCAAAATTGGCTACAAATTGGGTAACTTCACATACGCCTTTCCAATTGGGCTTAATATTTATTAGCTGCAAAAGCTCTGCAGCACTATTAACTACATGAACATCCAAGGGCATCATTAATTGGGATGGTGATATTTTATTCCATATACCAAAATCAACACCACTTTTATCTTTGCGCACCATCCACCTTAGGTACATATTTAATCTTTTGCAAGCAGAATTTTTTTTAGGGCTTGCAATGTGTTTTTGCGTTCTTAAAGGAGCATCAGATAAGCTAAAAAAGTAGCTATTAAAATTGCTCAAGGCATTATAAGCATCAAATTTTTCGTTGGCAGTGAAAAAAGCATTTTCTAGGCTGTTGTGTTTTTGATAATGCAGTTTTAGAACCTCAATACAATAAAGCAAGTCTGTGGAATTAAAGGTTCGGTGTTTAATATCTTGCATTGAAATTAAATCTTTTGGTTGATGCTGAGTAATAAATTCATAGGGCGAATTATCCATTGCTGTTATAATTTTTTGGGCACTATTAATAATACTTTTTCTATTGCCCCAAGCTAATATAGCTGCAAAAAACCCTGCTATTTCTATATCTTGTTTTAAACTAAATTGATGCGGGACAGAAATAGGGTCATTTTTTATAAAATCTAGGTGATTATAGGCTGCATATAATTCATTGAGCCTTTTTTCAACAGGGTTCATGGGTTATAGTTTGCTCAATTTTGCCAATAAATAGGCGTCTGCCATTACCAGCCAAGCCATCGCAGATACGAGTGCGCATGCACGCGGCACTACACATGGGTCGTGTCTCCCTTTGATAGCTATACTTATTTTTTCACCTTCGATATTTATGGTGTTTTGTTTTGATGCAATAGTGGCAGTGGGTTTAAAAGCTACTTTAAAATCTATATTTTCTCCATTGCTAATACCGCCCAATATACCCCCACTGTGATTGTTTAAGGTGGTTATTCCACTTGCCTTCACTTTCAATATTTCATCATTTAACTCGCTGCCTTTATAAAGCGCAGCATCAAATCCTGCGCCATATTCAAATCCTTTTGCTGCATTGATAGAAAGCATGGCCTTTGCCAACATAGCTTGTAATTTTAAAGATTGTGGTTCACCTAAGCCAGGGGGGCAATTTTTTATTATACAACCAACGATACCTCCAAGACTATCTCCATTTTTCTTTGCCTTTTCTATTTCTTTTTCCATTTTTTTAGCAATGCTTTGGCTGGGGCATTGTATTGTGCTTTGCATATTTTGCAGCTCTTGCCAACTTGGTTTTTTGCTTAGTTTATGTTGATAAATTTGGTAAACATACGCGCAAATTTCTATGTTGCTGACCGATTTTAACAACATGGCTGCAAATGCTCCTCCAATAGACCATGCTGCGGTCGTTCTTGCACTAGATCTGCCTCCTCCGCGATAGTCTCTTATGCCATATTTTTGTGTAAAGGTATAATCTGCGTGCGATGGGCGAAAAATGTCTTTGATAGCATCATAGTCTTGTGGTCTAGTATTTTCATTTTTTATACTTACAATTATAGGTGCACCTGTTGTTTTTCCTTCAAAAATTCCGGAATCTATTGTTGGAATATCTGACTCTTGACGCGATGTAGTCAGGTGGTTTTGCCCTGGTCTTCTGGCATTCATAAAACCCTGCAGCAAGGCCTCATCCACAATTACTCCTGCCGGACAGCCATCTATGACAGCTCCAATAATATTACCATGGCTCTCGCCAAAAGTATGGATTTTAAAAATTTCTCCAAAAGAATTACTACTCATGTTATTTCATAATTAAGTGCTGAAAGTTGTTCCCAAAATTGAGGAAAAGATTTATTAACTGCTTCCGTTTGTTCTATACTGCAATGTCCAATTAGTGCATATTGAGCAAATGTCATTGCCAACCGATGGTCTTGGTAAGCATTAAAAATTAGCGGTTCAGCATCTATACTGCATCCTGAGATAGAGATAGAATTTTCGGTTATTGAAGTAATATTAACTCCCATTTTTTGCAATGCTTTATGGAGAATTAATAACCTTTTACTTTCTTTATTGTTCAGCGTGCCAAGTCCTAGGGCGTCAAAAGAAAGGTTTTTTAATGCCATTGCAAAAATAAAATTCATTGAAATGTCTGGACAATCAGAAAAATCAATCACTTTTGGTATTTGTGCAATGTCACTGCCCAAAATAACGATTCCACCATGGCTTTTCTCAATACTAAAAATACCCATATCAATCCAGTTTTTTATAAATATCGAATCACCTTGAAGCTTTGAAAAATCTAAGTTATTTAAAAATATTTTTGATACTGGAGAAATGATTGCCATTGAAAAAAAGTAAGAAGCAGCACTCCAATCTAGTTCAATTGCATCATTTTTTACTTTAATTTCTGGTATTTTTGCTTTGATTGCAATACTTGTGTTGTTTTGCAAGATATCAAAACCCTGTGTTTGCATTAATAAAATGGTTTGATTTATATACGCATAAGAGGTTTGAAATGGCGAAATTGATAATGAAAGTCCAAATTTGGGTGCAATAAGTAATAAAGCTGTTATGAACTGACTGCTTTCAAAGGGCGGTAAAAATAATCTTTGGGTGCTAAATTGTATTCCTTTTACCAACAGTCCTTCTGGCTTAATGGATATTTCTGCACCCCAACTGCGTAGTATTTCAATTAAGGGTAAAATAGGACGCTCCATTAATCTTTTATTGGCAAAAATCATGTTGTTAAACAATGGCTCGCTTGCTGCCAAAGCAAGCGAAAATCTAAATACGGTGCCTGCATCTTCTGCATAAACGCACTTGTTTTGTGCTATTGCTGTTGTGGCTTCCTGTGCCAATTTAATATCATTATTCAAATTAGTAATGTCAAAAATTATAGATTTATTTTGTAACATTCTTAAAAAAAGTAACCGGTTTGCTATACTTTTTGAGTAAGGCAATGATACTGTTCCTTCTAATTTTTGTGATATATGTTTTAGGCTCAACATTTTTGGTAAGCTGCAATAGCATTTGCAATCATATCAATGCTTATGGGTTTCAGAACAAACTGATGCGCACCCGAAAAGACAATAATATTTATTTCGTTATTGCTGTTTTTTTTATCTTGATATAGAAAAGTTTCTATATCTACAATTGTTAGGTTACTCAACATTAATTTAGGAAAATATGCGGGTATAATTTTTTCTATTAACTCAAAAGCAAATGATTTTTTGAAATATTCTTTTGAAATATATGATTCCATCCATAAACCCGCAGCTACACATAAGCCATGCAAAATTGGTTTACCTATTGCCAAAAAATGGCTTTCTAAAGCATGGCCAATGCTGTGACCTGCATTTAGCATCAATCTATTATTATTTTCTAGTGGGTCATTCTTTACAATACTATATTTTATCATCGCCCATTGGTAAATACTCTTGTTATCAATGTTTAAATCTTCTAAATTTATAAATTGCCCAGCAATAATGCTGTGTTTTATAATTTCACCTTTTGCGCTTATTATTTCAGTTTCTGGCAAAGTTTTTAAGAAAATAGCATCACTATATACACCTATTGGAGGGTAAAAACTTCCAACAACATTTTTATTATGCATAAAGTTTATAGCTGTTTTTCCACCTATTGCTGCATCTACCATAGCGAGCAGGGTAGTGGGTATATTTATATATTTTATGCCTCTTTTGTAAATAGAAGCTGCAAAACCTGCAAGGTCTAAAATAGTTCCACCGCCCAATGCGATAATCAAGGTTTTTCTATCCGCATTGATTTCTAAGAGACTTGAAATAATTTTATCGATATGATCCCAATTTTTTATATTTTCTCCTGCAATAAATGTAATAAAATGTTGTACTTTTATTTTTTTAATAATTGGCCAACAATATTTTTTTGTGTTTTCATCACAAATTAATACACATCTACTTGCACTTGAAATTGCGATTACTTTTTCTAAATTAGAAACTAGGTCTTTACTAAATATTGGTTTTGGGTGCATTGGCTTAACTTAGCAGGGGTTCTAATGCAGTAAATATTTTTTTAGGATTTTGTTGCTCGTAAATGATTTCGTACACAGCTTTTAAAATTGGCATGTTGCTGCCAATGCTCTCATTAATTTTATACATCGTTTTGGTGCTAAAATATCCTTCTGCTATCATGTTCATTTCCATTTGAGCTGATTTAACAGTATATCCTTTTCCTATCATATTGCCGAATGTTCTGTTTCTACTAAATTGTGAGTAGGCAGTAACCAAGAGGTCTCCCAAATATGCATTTTCTTTCACATCTCTATACTGAGTGTGGCAGTCTACTAAAAATTGCTCCATTTCGCTCAATGATTTAGATACCAAAACGGCTTGAAAATTATCTCCATAGCCCAGTCCATGGCAAATACCGCAAGCTATGGCATATACATTTTTTAACACAGCTGCATATTCTACACCAAAAACATCTTCTGTTATCTTGGTTTTAATATACCTGCAAACTATTAAATCATTGAGCGTGTTTGCAAAATCATTATTTACAGAAGCAACTGTTAAATAAGATAATTTTTCTAAAGCCACTTCCTCTGCATGGCAAGGGCCCGTTATCACTGCCAATTGATGCGCGCTAATGCCCCAATGATTAATGAGGTATTGTCCTACTACTTCATATGTTTCTGGAATGATGCCTTTTATTGAGGTGGCAATATATTTGTTTTCAAAAGCATTTTTAGGCAGTATTGAAAGTTGTCCGCTTAAAAATGCTGCAGGAGTGGCCAAAATGATAATAGTGTTTTTTTGAATAATAGACAAAAGATCAGTGCTTGGTTTTACATTTTTATCAAAAGCAATGCTAGAAATATAGTTAGGATTATGGCCAAAGGCAAGAATGTGATCTACCGCTTCTTGATTTCTCATCCACCAATCTATGGTGATATCTGTTTTTTCAGAAAATATTTTTACTAAAGCAGTTGCCCAACTTCCGCCTCCAATAATTGCAATTGATTTTATTTGCATCATAAAGCGCAAATATAATTTTTGTTTTGCTTAAACATACATGTTAGAGAATAAAAACTACTTAGATTGCATTAGAAACAATCGATAAGGCATTATTTTAGCAATATTTGATAACCTATATTTAATGTGAACGATGTAGGAATAGAAGTTGGCGCAACAGCGGTTTGATCACCCCATGTAAAATTTTCGGAGTTCAATTTGCCTTGAAAAAAAATCTTAGAACGATTGCCTAATATCAATTGATAACCTGCACCAAAACCAAAATAAGGTCCAATTATAGCTTCCTCAATATTAAATCCGCCACCTGAACCTCCATAGTTTGCACCCAATCCAGGTTGATGGTATGTATAAGTCATAAATGCCAAACCACCTTCTCCTAAAAAATAAACCCCTGTTTCGTCTATACCTTTTGGATGAATATTATACCCAATAAATATATTTGAAAAAGTTAGCTTTTCTTTTGTTACTCTATTATAATTTGGTGTGCCAGATGGTGCCGAAGAAATTGGTTCAAAAACATCAATATATTGCTTTTGAAAAGGTAAATAATAATTATAACTAATGCTTATCGGATGTTTCTTTTTAAATAAAAATGAGGAATTAATACCTAATCCATAAAGCCCAATTCCATACCCTGTTATTCTTGTTGCGTTGAGCTGAGTGCCTAAAAAGGTTTGAGATTTTGCTTTAAACGTCATTGCAATGAAAGCAATAGCCAATATTGTTTTAATTTTCATCTATTAGATTTGTTTTTAATAATATTTAAATCAAGAAAATATATTTTTTTAAACTTTCAAGTAAAAATTATCCACAATTTTTCCAACAAACTTATCTAAAATTTAAATCAAATATTATTGTCCTTGAGCTAAACTAAAAGCTATTTTACCATCAAATTTTACTAGATTTTCAGTTTTTATGATGTCAAATCCAGCATCTGTAAGTTGTTTTGATAGTTCTAAAACATCGTTATAAGTTACTGCTTTGTCCATTGCTGGGCTTGTAAATCTGCACCGCCAGTGGTCTGTACAAAATGTTTCTGCATTCCCTTTTGGATAAACTTTTACTCCTCTATTGGTAACTACAATAAGTTCTAAATTCCCTTCTTTAAAATTGATTAGTTTTTTGCCAAGTGTTTCAGCATTTTTATTATCATCAGCCCAATGTAAGAAAATATCTACTCCTACAAGGGTTTTTTCTGCTTTCACAGTGTCTTTTATCTTGATATGAATTTTTTTGGTAGATTCTTTATTATAATCCACAGATTTCAAGGTGTTTGGCCTTTGTCCTAATCTTGCTATCACTGCGTCTGCAAAACCTTGTGTACCCACTTTTTCTTTTGTTAATCCCTCTGTATATAAATCACCAGTATGTATGCCATCTTCTAGTGTTTTAAGCCAAGCATTATGGATGTTTTCTGCCACTTCGGGCTGACCAATATAAACCAACATTTCAATAGCACCCAATATTAAACCAGATGGGTTTGCAATTCCTTTACCTGTAATATCGGGAGCAGAGCCATGTATTGCTTCAAACATTGCAAAATTATCGCCAATATTACTAGATCCTCCTAAACCCACAGAACCAGTTATTTGAGCAGCAATATCAGATAAAATGTCCCCATAAAGATTTGGTAATAAGATTACGTCAAATCTTTCTGGTGTGTCAGCTAATCTTGCAGCACCTATATCTACTATATAATAATCAGTTTTTATATCGGGATATTCAGTAGCCACCTCATTAAAAACATGGTGAAATAAGCCGTCAGTTAGTTTCATGATATTGTCTTTTACCATTATTGTAATACGTTTTCTGCCATAAGCCCTTGCATATTCAAATGCAAATCGGGCAATTTTTTCTGAACCTGGCCTTGTAATTAGTTTCAAACATTGGGTTACCTCATCTGTTTGTTGATGCTCGATACCCGCGTATGTGTCTTCTTCGTTTTCTCTAACAATGACCAAATCCATAATGGGGTGTTTGGTTTTGACAAATGGGTGATAGCTTATGCAAGGACGTGTATTCGCAAATAATCCCAAAGTTTTTCTTATGGTAACATTCAAACTTTTATATCCTCCACCTGATGGTGTGGTTATTGGTGATTTTAAAAAAACTTTCGTCCTGTTTAATGATTCCCAAGCTTCCGGCTTTATCCCACTTGTATATCCAGCAAGATAATTTTTTTCTCCTATTTCTATCGTTTCAATATCAAGTTGGGCGTTGGCTGCAGCCATAATGCTGAGGGTAGCTTCCATTATTTCTGGTCCTATTCCATCGCCATGTGCTACAGTTATTGGTGTTTTGGTCATATTCGTATTTTTTTGTGGTGCAAAAATAAGCATATTGTGCGCTTTTACAAGGCATTTTTTAGATGTATTTGGCACAAATTTAGTCAACATTAGGTTTATTAGACTGCTATTCGCTTAGTATTAATTGGTTTTTTATGCGCAATGAAAAATTACTATTAGGCGTAGAATTTAAATAATAGTTAGCCAAGGCTATGTCTATTTTAGCTTTGTGTCTGACTGGCTAAAGAGCAATGTGAGCAATGCTTCAAAAGAAAAGTATGCTTTATTGGGGTATTTTGTTACCACAATGCGCATATTAATATATTGCTCTAAGTGGTTTGCAACCATTTCTAAAGAAATATTGCCAAAGGTGGTTTCTGGGTTTTTTAAAATGGCTGCATTTAGTTTGGGCTTTAAGTAATGCCTCTCTGTGAATAGCTTTACACCTCCATCTAAATGTGCTGTTTTTATGTCCGAAACATAATTGTAATATCCTTGATTTACAATGATTGTTCTCCAAAAATCAATGATGTTTCTAAAATCTAAAGTACCTGCTGTATTGCGCCATAAAAACGCTTCATAGCCTTGCCCTTTTTCAAAAATACCCTCTTCAGATTGATTCTGGATTAAAAAATTTTCATAAATGTGTTTAAGTTCGGCAATGTTATTTTTTGCTTCTTCTACCATCCACATTTGATAGGCATCTTTGAATTCAAAGTTTCTAATAAGTATTTTTGTGTTAATATTCAATGGGTTTATGTATAACAAAAACGAAAATCATTTGGTTTTATTTCATAATTAAAAAAATATTGAATCTATTGCATCTTTTTTTGATAAATAAATTGCACTATTAATCCATTTAGCAAGTATCTTTGCCCCATTCATGAATCATTTTCGTAATTTTTGTATTATTGCTCATATAGATCACGGCAAAAGCACCTTGGCGGACCGTTTATTAGAAACTACTCAAACTATTAATGCAAGGCAGATGCAAAATCAGCTTTTGGATAATATGGACTTAGAACGGGAGCGAGGCATTACTATTAAAAGTCATGCAATACAAATGAATCATATTCATGAAGGGAAAAAGTATGTTTTAAATTTAATAGATACTCCAGGCCATGTTGATTTTAGTTATGAAGTTTCGCGTTCTATTGCAGCTTGCGAAGGGGCATTGCTTATTGTAGATGCTGCACAGGGCATACAAGCACAAACAATTAGTAATTTATATTTAGCTATAGATCATGGACTTACGATTATCCCGATATTGAATAAGATGGATTTGCCGGGGGCAATGCCAGAGGAGGTAAAGGATCAAATAGTAGATTTAATTGGCTGCGATAGAGATGAAATTATACACGCTAGTGGTAAAACAGGTTTAGGAATTCCAGATATTTTAGAAGCTATCATAAACCGTATACCTCATCCTATTGGTGATGAAAATAAGCCTTTAAAAGCACTTATTTTTGATTCAGTTTATAACTCGTATCGAGGTATTATCGCCTATTTTAAGGTGTTGGATGGTGTGATGACAAAGGGGCAGAACATAAAATTTATGAACACTGAAATGGATTATTATGCAGAAGAGGTGGGCGTATTAAAATTAGAGAATGAGCCTCGCCAAGAGGTGAGGGCAGGCGATGTGGGTTATATTGTGAGTGCAATAAAAAATGCTAAAGAGGTAAAAGTAGGCGATACCATCACCTCACTAGTCAATCCTACACTTGAGCCAATAAAGGGGTTTGAAGATGTTAAGCCAATGGTGTTTGCAGGCATTTATCCTGTAGATACCGAGGATTATGAAGAATTGCGCGATAGTATGTTTAAACTTCAATTAAATGATGCAAGTTTGGTTTTTGAACCAGAAAGTTCTGCTGCTTTAGGTTTTGGTTTTAGGTGTGGTTTTTTGGGTATGTTGCACATGGAAATTATTCAAGAACGTTTAGAGCGTGAGTATGGTATGACGGTAATTACTACTGTGCCCAATGTAAGCTATATTGCTTATACCACTAAAAACGAAATTATTAAAGTAAATAACCCTACAGATTTGCCACCACCTGACAAAATACAAATGGTGGAAGAGCCTTATATTAGAGCCAATATTATTACTGCGGCAGAATTTGTAGGGCCTATCATCAGTTTGTGTATGGAAAAACGAGGACAAATTGTTAATCAGGTATATTTAACCACAAGCAGGGTAGAGCTGGTTTTTGAAATGCCTTTGGCAGAGGTTGTTTTTGATTTTTATGATAAATTAAAGTCTAATTCGAAAGGGTATGCGTCTTTTGATTATCATCAGATTGGCTATAAAGAAAGCCATTTAGTAAAAATGGATATTGTACTTAATAAAGAGCCAATAGATGCCCTCTCTGCAATAATCCACAGAGATAGGGCGTATGATTTGGGAAAAAAAATATGTATAAAATTAAAAGAATTGATTCCAAAACAGCAGTTTGAAATAGCCATACAAGCTGCAATAGGAGCGAAAGTAATCGCTAGGGAAACAATATCTGCCATGCGCAAAGATGTAACAGCAAAATGTTATGGAGGTGATATTTCTAGAAAAAGAAAATTGTTAGAAAAACAAAAAGAAGGAAAGAAAAGAATGAAGCAATTAGGCTCTGTAGAGGTGCCTCAATCTGCATTTATGGCGGTGCTAAAACTAGATTAGCATTGCACTATTTAAAAAAATTATTTACGAAGTCTTTTTCTCGTCCATTTTGGATAATGTGTTTAGGAAGTGTTCTGTTTTGCGCAAGTTTTCAGATGGTAATTCCTGTAATGCCTAGTTTTATTGAAAAACTGGGTGGTGGTGCGTACAAAGGGTATCATATTGCCCTATTTGCAATCATGGCACTTATTAGCCGCCCATTTAGTGGTATCCTAACTGATAGAATTGGTAGGGTTCCGGTGATGGTATTTGGTGCTTTGGTTTGTTTTTTTGTAGGCTTTGGATATTTGTTTGTAAGCAGTGTGGCAGGTATTTTATTGCTTCGTTTTTTGCATGGCATGTCCACAGGATTTACCCCCACAGGCAATACCGCTTATGTAGCAGATCTTGCTCCTATAGATAAACGCGGTTTAGGCATGGGTATTCAAGGCATGAGTAATAACATAGGCATGGCTATTGGGCCGTTTATAGGCGGTTGGTTATTTAATAAATTTGGATTTAATGCGGTATTTGGTTCTTCTATCATTTTGGCTATAATGGCTATTGCCACTTTTAAAAGTTTGCCAGAAACTGCTCCAAATCCTCAAAAATTTAGTCCTAAATTGTTAAAAATACGCATGTCAGATTTCTATGAGCCAATGGTATATGGCCCTTTTTTAATATGTTTTGCACTCAGTTTTGGTTTTGGTTCATTTTTAACAATTGCACCAGATCATAGCAAATTATTAGGGATAGAAAATTTAGGATTGGCATTTAGTGTGCTTACTATTTCTTCTGTGCTTTCGCGGTTTTTAATTGCTAAATTGTCTGATGTTTATGGCAGGGTTTGGGTATTTAGAGTGGCTTTAGCAGCCATGAGTATAATTTTGTATTTTATAGCTAATGTTAGCAGTCCACCATTGATGTTAGGGCTAGTTGCTATTTGGGGTTTTTGTCAAGGTGCATCTTCGCCTACTGTTTTTGCTTGGACCACAGATATTGCTGAGCCAGAAAAAAAAGGCAGAGCTTATGCAACAGTTTTTATTGGTTTAGAATTGGGTATAATTCTTGGGGGTTATGTTACAGGTTTTATTTATAATAATAACAGCATCAATATCCCCATGGTTTATTATGCTAATGCACTCGTTTTGGGCGCTGCTGCTTCTTTTGTTTGGTTAATTAAAAGAGATGTTTTGCCCCAAAATGCATTAACTAGGGAATATCAGTGAAAAATTACTTGCAGAATTATCAGCATTATTGTTTATTTGAAAAAATAATTTGAAATAATAAAAAAATCAAAAATAATGGTTTTCAACAAACTTAAATATTGCAATAAGAAAAATAAATGAATCCATGTCCGTCAAATAAAACGCTTATCCTTTCGCTTACCTCCCTTTGGGCGCTGGTAGAGAGTGGTTTGGGAGGTATGATGCATGCCATGCATTTGCCTTTTACTGGTATTTTTATTGGTGGATTTGCTGTGTTAATTATTGCCATCATTGCACAATATAGCAATAATCCAATGCAAGATTTGCTCAAATGCACACTTATTGTCTTGATTATAAAAGCTGTAGTAAGCCCTTACTCCCCACCAACATCATACTTGGCAGTCGGTTTTCAGGGTGTTTTAGGCGCATTTATATTTCAAAATAAAACAGCCTACAAGTGGGCGGTTATTCCATTTGCGGTATTATGTATGGCAGAGTCTGCTGCACAAAAATTATTGGTGCTGTTGTTGTTTTTTGGAAAATCTTTTTTTGAGGCAATTGACATTTTTATTCATTCTGCAGCACAATCTTTTGGGTTTACAAGCGCATTTTCTTATAGCAATTACATTGTACTTATCTATTGTTTAATCTATCTGTTTTGGGGTGTTTTACTAGGTATTTGGATATTGAAAATCCCTAAGCAAATAGCGCATAGAAAAAATTGGTATAATGATATTACTACCAATGAAGCTAATATAAAAATAAGTAACCCAAAACAAAATAAATGGGCAGTTTTTGGCCTAATTGTTGCCATTATTGTGCTTGCCATAAGTTATAATACCGATATTCAATCGGGTTTAGCAAAGGGCTTGCATTTAATTATAAGGGCAGCATTAATTTTATGTATTTGGTTAATTATAATTTTGCCATTGTGGCAAAGTAAGATGCGACATTGGCTATCAAACCAAAAGTTTAATAACAGAGCAGATGTTTTGCTTGTCCATCAAGAACTAGATTTAATTAAAAAATTTGCCAAACCCTTATATGATAGAATAAGAGTAAAATATAAGCGAATAAGGTTAATTAAAGAGTTTGTTTTGGGCTTATTAGTAATTAGTATTTACAGAAAATATGAATAAAAACTTTAAGATATTGACTGGTCCTGTCCAATCTGGTAAAAGCGCTGCGCTATTTAATTGGTGCTTGAGCAAAAAAAATATTGCTGGTTTTTTAAATATTGATAAGAGAGGTTTAAGGTATTTATACGATATTTCAAAACAGGATTTTCATGCTTTTCAAATTGCAGAAAGGGCAAATGTAAAAGACATCGCTGTGGGTAAGTATATATTTGCATGGCAAGGTTTTGAAAATGCTAAAAAGATAGTTGATGACACATTGCCTATTAATTTAGATTGGATAATCATAGATGAAATTGGGAAATTAGAAATGCATGATCAAGGTTTTGAGCCTGAATTATCCAATTGGATCAAAACATGGAGCGCAAAACAACAAAAAACTATCTTAGTAGTAAGGGATTCTCTCTTAGAATCCGTAATTTTAAAATACCATTTGCAAGGATGTGAAATATTAAACATAAATCAAATCTATGAGTTGGGGTAAAAATATAAATGCTTTGATATTGGCTGGGGGCGAATCTTTGCGAATGGGAATGGATAAAGGTGAATTAGTTTACCATCAAAAAGCTCAAAAATATCATTTAGCAGATATGCTAATTGCCATGGGTTTGCCAACTTATATTTCTATAAAAAAAACTATAGTTCAATCTAATGATTATCATTATGTAGTAGATAAAATTGAAGATATTGGTCCTATGGCAGGAATTCACGCAGCGTTTACTACTTTTAACACAGCATGGTTAGTGCTTGCCTGCGACTATCCTTTGTTAACCAACCATCATCTTGAAACATTATTAAAGCATAGAGACAAAAGTAAAGTAGCAACCTTATTTTATGATGAAATGTCAAATCAAATAATTCCTACTTTGGCTATTTATGAACCGAAATTTTTTCAGTTACTTTCTAAAGCTATTGCTCAAAAAAATTATGGCATCCAATATCTTTTGAGACAACATGATATTGCCTTGGTTTCTGTTCAGGGAGAAGAACTTAGGAGTATAGATACTCAAGCGGATTGCGCACAAATAAAAAAAATTATAAATGGAAAATCAATCCACTAAACAAATTAATATACATAAGGTGTCAGAAACAGAGGTTCATCAAACCCCCGATTTTTTGGCGGTAGAGGAGCCTTTGCAAATAAGCTTAACTATCAATAGCAATATGCCTCCAATAATTGATAAGAATATATCTATTACAATGCGCACACCAGGAGCAGATACGGACTTGGCACTTGGTTTTTTATTTACCGAAGGAATTATTTTCGAAAATTCTCAGGTTCTCAAAGTGCTATTTGAGGAAAACAAAGTAAATGTGTTATTAAACTCCTCAAAAGGAATAGATTTAAGTAAAATAGAAAGACACTTTTATACAAGCAGCAGCTGCGGTGTATGTGGCAAGGCAAGTATTGATGCTATCAGAACTGTGAGTAGACTGACACCTCAAAAAGTAGCGTTAAAAATAGATAAAAATATTATTAAGCAATTGCCCAATACATTGCGTCAGCAACAGGCAGTGTTTGAAAATACTGGTGGATTACATGCTGCTGCACTGTTTAGCAGCGAGGGGGTTTTATTGAGTTTAAGAGAAGATGTAGGCAGGCACAATGCATTAGATAAATTGATTGGTGCTGCTTTTCAAACTAATAGCTTGCCCATTGCAAATAGTTTATTGCTTTTGAGCGGCAGGGCAAGTTTCGAATTAATTCAAAAAGCAGCCATGGCAGGCATTCAATTTATTATGGCAGTTGGCGCCCCGTCTAGCTTGGCGGTAGAATTGGCGGAAGAGTTTAGTATCACCCTCATTGGTTTTTTATCTTCTCATAGATTTAATATTTATACAAATGCCCATCGGGTATTGATATAGCAATAATCTTTATTTTGGATTTTAATGAAAAAATATGGGTTTATTAAACAATAAACCTTCAAATATTCATCCAAACCTGCCAATTATTCATTTGAAATTATTATTCATTTGAATTATTTTATATTTGAACAATGAAAAAACATATAATTTTATACCTTTTGTTTGCGCACTCCATATTCACTTATGCCCAGAACAATACTTTTTTTCTAGGACATAGTTTGATTAATTTCCATACTCCAAACATGGTTCAGAAATTGGCAAATAATGCTTCACTTAATTTTAAATACCGCGCCAATATTGGCAATGGTGCGCCATTGATTTGGCATTTTACAAACCCTACAACCTCGCAAGGCAGTTCTTGGGATACTACGCTCAACAAGCCTGGGTATACCAACTTTGTGCTCACAGAAGCTATTCCTTTAAAAGGCAATATGCAATGGAACAATACCCATTATTACATAGATACCTTATTCAAATTTGCTAGAAAAAGCAATCCTAACCTAAAACTTTACATTTATGAAACATGGCATTGTATCTATTCTGGTACCAGAAATGGCTGCAATGTTTGGGAGCCTTGGAATAATAGATTTGCTGCTGTAGATGACAATGACACCCTCATAGCTTTTAACACACGGCTGGCTCAAGATTTGGTTAAATGGGAATCTATGGCAGATTCTGTAAATAAAAATTTTGGAGCAAACACGGCTTTTGTTATTCCAGCAGGGCAGGCTATAAAAGTATTGAGCGATAGTATAGCTGCTGGCAAGGTGCCTGGTATTACTAATATTAGTGAGCTCTATACGGATTATATTCACAACAGCTACCGTGGCGCATACTTTATTGCTTGCGTAATGTATAGCTCACTAAGCAAGCAATCTCCAGAAGGATTAAGCAATAGTTTAACAGACGAATGGGGTATAAATTATAGTACATATACCTCGCAACCTAACCCTATTCCTACTCCTGCTCAAGCGGCAGTTTTTCAGCGCATTGCTTGGCAAGTGGTTTGCAATTATGCAAAGGGTGGTATAAATGGCAATTGTGGTATAAACCAATCTCATGTGGGGGATATCAATAAGCCAAGTTTTAGTGTTTACCCCAATCCCAACAATAATAATCAATTTATCATAAATGCCAATAATGAAACTAAATATAGCATTTGCAATATTGAAGGAAAGGAATTGCTTTTTGGCAATATTTCTCAAGGAGAAAATGTAATTCGACATCAGCTATTATCTGGTATTTATTTTGTCAGAATTAATCAAAAAACTCAAAAAATTATTATAGAATAGTACAATCTTTGTTTTCAAAAAAAGTACAAAAAAATAAATTTCGTCTTCTTTATTGCTTTATGATGCACAAGGAAATAAAATATATTTTATTTTTCAGCCTTATCAGATTTTTTTAAATAATAACAAACAGAACTTTGAAAGGAAAAATTGGACAACACTAAATTAGTTTGATTAATTGGGGCAAAAATTGAATTACTAGGCATAGATCTAACCATATCTGTGGCGTCACCTAAAATGGCAAAATGTAATGACCATTGTGGCTTTATTTTAAAATTGACCCCTAAATGTAATGCCACCCTTATAGGACTAAAATGATAATTCGAACCATTGTTAAATGTTTTCTGATCCCATTCACCCCTTGCAATATGCATATAGACACTGTCAGGTTTTTGTGGGTCAGAAAATGTAAACCTGCTTTTTAACCTTTGGCCCAGAAAGTAGCCTAACTGCATGCCCACTTCGAGGTTTGTTTTTTTGCCAACAGAATAGCCAAAAATGATAGGGAACATTAAAAAATTAAATTGGTGCCGCTCTCTAATATTACGAAACCCATTAGTGTTATCTATAACATCAAACTGCGTGCCTAACTTGGTATATTCAATCCCCAATTTTATGGATATCCTATCTGCTATGTTTTTTTGTGTGTAAACCCCTAAATTAAAACCAAAATTAGGGCCAAAATAATAATTATGATAACCATAAACATTAGAAATGTTAAATCCTCCTTTTAAAATAATATCCTTATTTTTATCTGCAATAGCATTGACACTAAAAGAAACCATGAGGCAAAACAATGTCCATTTTCTGTATGGATGAGGAAGTGTTTTAATTTTCATTTCATTTTTGCGTTTATATAATTTTACTCCATTAGCACCTTGCTATCTAAGCAATAAATAATACCTTATTTTTAGGTGTAAATATAACCCGTTTTTTCATCTATTACAAGCTTTTCCAAAGTTATAACTTTGAAAGAGCTTGGTTAAAAATTTTACTCCATCAACACTTTACTATCTAAACAATAAATAATGCCTTGCTTTTGGGTGTAAATATAGCCTGTTTTTTCATCTATGGCAATAGGGCTAATAAAATTACCCGCAGTTTTATTTTGCCAACCTTTTATTAATGTTTTACCTGTAACGCCATCTATACACCATATACCACCACTGCTAAACCACACTTTGTTTAAAGCCACTCTAACAGT
>Ga0209390_10000269_pt1 | contig 97168 bp, 88 predicted proteins | sample BON01_FD_187212 | JGI IMG/M metagenome (GOLD analysis project Ga0209390, IMG submission 187212) | Freshwater microbial communities from Lake Bonney liftoff mats and glacier meltwater in Antarctica - BON-01 (SPAdes) (version 2) | ecosystem: Environmental > Aquatic > Freshwater > Ice > Glacier... | reverse complement strand
TTTTGAGCGTGACGATATTCGAGAATATGCCACTATATCAGGTACTTTCGGGTAATGAACTCTCCTGTTCTGAGACGGATTTACCTAACCAGTTAATATTGTTCGATTAAACGTTGGGACACTAGTGAAACTGTCCCCGTAATTCAACGCCGCTCGACGAAGAGAAGCAGGCTACCCTGCCTGATCTGAATACCACTAACCTCGCCAGAATTGGTCATTCGGAAGTTGTAGCGCACATCGTCTTCTTGCAGATAGAACTCGGCATCGCTGAGGGGATGCAACTCAAATCGGGTATCGTTCAGTTCGCGGTATAGGCGACCATCTTCTACCTCTACAGTTATCTCGGCCACGAGCGTTGAGGTATAGACACCTTCGTAGCGTTGGAGAATACGGGTATCGACTTGCAGTTGTGGAACAAGTTCAGAGTAATCTACACCCCACTCATCAAGTGCGCCTCGCGCTATCATATCGCCCGGATTTTTTGCAAGGCAAGACAATAAAAATGCGTTGCGCTCGCCTGATCGCTCTTATCACGTAGCATGTTGCCTAGAAACCCGAACTGCCCACCCAGCGCGTTCTGGGCCACGGTTGGCATGCTCATCATCTCCATTGCGCCGCCTAAGTCTCCATTGCGTACCATGCTGCCGAGTAGGTAGCTGACGGTCATAGTTGGGATGCCTCTGTTAACGCCGTAGCGCTGGTCCCCAAGGGCGTAAAACTGCTCAATTGAGCTCATGCCGTAACGTGTATAGGTCTCGTAGGGGTTGCGCAGCAACCAGTTGGAAAACACAAACTCCAAGCCCTGATAGATGCTGCGAAGTGGCACGCTACCATGAGTTTCCAGCGACAAGTGATCAAACTGCCAAAGGAAGTCTTTCGGTGCCGCCTCATCAAGCACTCCGGAGAGTTTACGTACGCCCCCTAATAACTTGCCGCCCTCGTTGCCTGCGGTCATATACAGGCTTACAGGAAGTTCTGGGGTTGCCGCAAAGAATTGCTCTGCCTGCCCGACCAGACGCTGCGCATTCCATTGCATGCTTGGGCTGATAGCAATATAGGCATTAAACAGCTCCGGGCGAGTAGTGAGAGTATGAATAGCGAACAACCCACCAAGGGAGTGCCCGATCAGAACTTTATACGACTGCGTTCGATAGTGCTGCTCTACCCACGGCATTAGTTCTTCTGAGAAGTAGCGCTGAAAATTCTCAGCACCTCCTAGTGTTGGAAACATCTGCTGTTCGTTCGCCTCCTGTGAAGGTGGCGTCATGTCGCGGTTGCGGTCCGTATTGTTGACCGCAATGACGATCATCTCTGGCATAAACTCATTGGTTGCCAAGAATTCAGAGATCCCCGTGGTGCTATGAAAGAAAACGGCACCATCGAGCACATAAAGCACGGGGTAACTACTGTCGCCCGATTGATAACTTTCCGGCAAGCCAACAATAACGCTGCGTTGCTCACCCAAAATAGTGGATTCGATGTTGAACTGCTCACCTATAGTGATAGGTGTACCAGAGGGCTGCGCCTGAAGCTGGCGTGTAAGCAAAGAAAAAGCGAGAATTATCAGAACGTACGCTGTCTTTTTGTTCATTGTGCGTGTCCTATTATTATGAGCTTCGCCAAATCACATGAGTCGTAGCCTCGATATCATGATTAGCTAACTAGTTTAGTTGCAAATTATTCTGACCTGAATAGTCGAGCGTGGCTCCTTTACTATTGATCAAGTGGTCAAGGGGTCAGGTACGTTGATCCAATATAGATTTCAAGAATTCAAAGAACCTGACCCCTTGATTCGTGACCCCTTGATTCGTGTGTTGAAACGAGGCGCACGAGGCGTACGCAGCCCACTGAGTGATATTTAGCAGGTATAAAAAAAGCCCCTACAAAGGGGCTTCTTCAATCACAACTCACAAACAAGCAAAACCTACTTCTTCTTCAAAGCCTGCTCAAACAAAGCCGCCATCGTCCCCACCTGCCGCTTATTATCCGCAGCCGCTGCAAAATCCTTCTTCTGCCTCGGCTCGCCCTGCTGCTGGTTCCTACGCCCAGAATCCCCCTGCCGCCCCTGCGTACTCCCACCGGGTGTCGGCAACTCGTCATTCAGCCGCATCGTCATAGCAATCCTCTTACGGTCTAGATCAACCTCTAGCACCTTCACCTTCACGATGTCGCCCGCGCTCACCACGTCGTGGGGCGTCTTCACGAACTTGTCCGACAAGGCAGAGATATGGACCAATCCGTCTTGATGCACGCCCACGTCCACGAAGGCGCCGAAGTTGGTCACGTTAGTGACCGTGCCCTCTAGGGTCATGCCGGGGGTTAGATCGCTGATCTTCTCTACGCCTTCCTTTAGGGAGGCGGTCTTGAACTCTGGGCGCGGGTCGCGGCCCGGCTTCTCCAATTCTTTCAGGATGTCTTGCACCGTCGGCAGACCGAAGGCGGGGGTCACATAGTCCTGCGCATTCAGGCCGCGAATGAAGACCACATCGCCGATCATCGACTTCACGTCGCGGGCGTTCTTCTTCGCGATCGCCTGCACCACGCCATAGGACTCTGGGTGTACTGCGCTCGCATCCAGCGGGTTGTCGCTCTCGTTGACGCGCAGGAAGCCGGCGGCCTGTTCGAAGCTCTTGTCCCCGAAACGCGGCACCTTCTTCAGATCATTGCGGCTCTTGAAACTGCCGTTGGCATCGCGGAACTCGATGATGTTATTCACTAAGGTTTGGTTAAGGCCAGACACGCGCTTGAGTAGCGGCACCGACGCGGAGTTCACGTCTACGCCCACCGCGTTCACACAGTCTTCCACCACCGCGTCTAGGCTTCTTGCAAGTTTCACCTGGCTCACGTCGTGTTGGTATTGGCCTACCCCGATGGACTTGGGATCGATCTTCACCAGCTCTGGCAGCGGGTCTTGCAGGCGGCGTGCGATAGACACCGCGCCGCGAATGGTCACGTCGAGATCTGGGAATTCCAGTGCGGCGAGTTCGGATGCGGAATACACGGAGGCGCCGGACTCGCTCACGATGACGCGCTGGGCCTTGAGTTCTGGATGCGCCTTGAGCAGGGTTGCCACGAAGGCATCGGTCTCGCGCGATGCTGTGCCGTTGCCAATGCTGATCAGCTCCACGCAGTACTGCTTGCACATCTTCAGCAATGTGGCAGCAGCCTCAGCCATTTTGTTATGTGGTTGATGGGGGAAAATCGCGCCGTGATCTAACACTTTACCTGTGGCGTCCACCGCGGCGAGTTTGACGCCGGTGCGCAGGCCTGGGTCTAGGCCTATGGTGACCTTCTTGCCTGCCGGTGCGGCGAGCAACAGGTCCTTGATGTTCTTGGCGAACACCTCGATGGCGTCCTCTTCCGCGCGCTCACGAATCTCGGTCAGGAAGTCAGTTTGCAGATGGCTCTGCAACTTTACGCGCCAGGTCCAGCGCACCACTTCCAGCAGCCAGCTATCCGCAGGGCGTTTCTGGTCGGTGATCTTCCAGAAACCGGCAATGAGGTTCTCGCAAGGGTGGCGCTCGGCAGCGTCGAGGTCTTTGATGTCCACGTTCAGTTGCAGGATGCCTTCCTTGCGGGCGCGGAACAGGGCCATGGCACGGTGGGATGGAATCTTGGCTAGGCCCTCGGAGAAGTCGAAGTAGTCGCGGTACTTGGCGCCCTCCTGCTCCTTGCCCGGTGCCACCACGGAGATGACCTGCGCCCTGTCCCAGAAGTAGGCGCGCAACTTGCCCAGTAGCGCGGCGTCTTCGCTGAACTGTTCGATGAGGATGTGCTTGGCGCCGTCGAGCACGGCCTTGGTGTCGGCGAAGCCAGCCTCCTCGTTGATGAAAGCTTGGGCCTCGACTTCGGGGTTCTTCGTTGGGTCTGCATAGAGCATGTCGGCCAGTGGCTGAATGCCCGCTTCTTTCGCGATGGTCGCCTTGGTGCGGCGCTTCTGCTTATAGGGCAGGTAGAGGTCTTCGAGTTCGGTCTTGGTGCCCACGCCGCGAATCTGTCGTTCCAGTTCCGGGGTGAGTTTCTCCTGTTCCTTGATGCTCTTGATGATGGCATCGCGGCGGTCGTCTAGTTCGCGCAGGTAGTGCAGGCGTTCCTGAAGTTTGCGTAGTTGGGTGTCGTCTAGGCCGCCGGTGACTTCTTTGCGGTAGCGAGAGATAAAGGGCACCGTGGCGCCTTCGTCTAGTAGGGCTACTGCGGCCGCTACTTGGGCTGGGGTGGCGGAGATTTCGGTGGCGATTTGATCGAATAGTAGGGACATCTTTTTAAACCTGTAATGCAAAAAATAGGGTAATTGTAGGAGCGGACTTGTCCGCGATTAGTTAAGTGCCACACTGGACCATTTCGCGGGCAAGCCCCCCATAGATAGGGCAAGCGCTCCCACAGATTGTTTGGCCATTGAGGTCGCCTGCAGGCAGGCTCTTACAGGGGATTTTGCATAGTATGGTGCCACATTGGAACCAATCGCCTGCAAGCAGGCTCCTACAGGGAGCAAACGATCAATCATCAGGAGCGCCTATGTTCATTCATCTGGGTCTTGCTGGCCTTTTAACAGATTGGCTTCGCGCTTCTCTTGGCGTTGCTGTTCCACTGTGATGTTGCGGGTGGCTCTTTCGTTGAGCATGTCGATGTGGGCGAGGAAGCCGCGCAGCACGCTGATCTCCATCTGGTCAGGCCTTATGCGGCCGAACAGGCGGCGCATACGCAACATCAATAGGCGCGGGTTCGCGGGGTCGTGGAAGTTCAGCTCGATCATGGTCTTCTCTAGGTGCGTATAGAAGCCTTCGACTTGCTTGCCGGTGGCCTTGGGCACGTCCCACTCTACGCCTTCTGCTATCTCTTCTTCTATTGGTGCCTCAGGCACTGTTTGCCCTGCAGCTTCGCGCTTGAGCAGTTCCATGCGCACTTCATAGCTGATGACCATGACGGCGGCGGCGAGGTTGAGGGAGCTCAGCTTCGCGTCGGCCGGGATGTTGACGTGGAAGTGACATAACTGTAGTTCTTCGTTAGTCAGCCCAGAGTCTTCGCGGCCGAACACTAGGGCGACCTCGTTGAGGCGGCTATCGTCGGCCACCTGCTGGGCGCATTGTTGGGGTGAGATCAGCGGCCAGGGAATGCTACGCAGGCGCGCGCTGGTGCCGATCACTAGCCCGCAGCCGGCTATGGCCTCTTCCAACGTCTTGGTCACGGTGGCGTTCTCGAGGATGTCCACGGCAGATACGGCGCGCCCGTTAGCAACGGGGCTGGGGAAGTCTTCGGGGTCCACCAGCGTAAGTTTGGACAGGCCCATATTCTTCATGGCCCGAGCGGCGGCGCCAATGTTACCGGGGTGGGAGGTGTTCACCAGCACAATACGGATATTGTTGGCACAGGCCTGAAAATCAATTAGGTCGGACAAAGCGGCACCTCTTGCGCAGCGAGCGAAATTTCACAAGCCGGCGATTATAGCAGGGAATCGACGGCCGCAGTCTCGCCCGCAGCATCGCTATGCCGAAATTAGTCACCCATGTAACGTGTTTAATCTGAGACTGCTTCGGCGGTATTTGCTATGATTGCGCGTCTTTTTACACGCTAGGTTCTCTTTCACATGCACGCAATCGTCAATATCGCCCTTAAGGCCGCTCGGGATGCCTCCGAAGTACTCGCCCACAACAGTGACCGCCTCGACAGAGTCCACGTCGTGGAAGAGTCCGCAGGCCAAGTCATTACCAATATGGATTTGGATTCAGAGAAAACCATTCTCTACCATCTGCAGAAGGCCTACCCGAATTACAGCATCCAATCTCGTGTCTCCGGCTTCACCGAGGGCAAAGACAAAAACAATGTGTGGATCATCGATCCATTGTGCGGCAGCGCCAATTACCGCCGCGGCATCGCCAACTTCTGCGTGTCCGTGGCACTTAGCACCGGCGGCAAGATTACCCATGGCGTGTTAATCAACCCGATGCTGCGCGAAGAGTTCACCGCTAGCCGTGGCACCGCCGCACAGGTCAACACGCAGCGCCTGCGCGTCAGCAAGAACGCCTCACTAGATAATGGCCTTGTGTCCTTGGGCACCGAGGCCCGCAATGCGGCCCATACCGAGAAGTTGCTCTCAATGCAGCACAAGCTCGCGGCGATTGCCTGCGACGTGCGCCTCACCGGCTGCGCAGCACTAGACCTCGCCTGGGTAGCTGCTGGCCGCACCGATGCGGGCTGGCTTGGGGAGAATGATCCGGCCTCTATCGCTGCCGCGCTGCTAATTTTGCAAGAGTCTGGCGCGCTTATCAGTGACCTCACTGGCAGCCCAGATGTCAGCAATGCTGCCGAGCTCGTGTTTGGCAACCCTAAGTGTTTCAAGCAGATGTTGCAGCTGCGCAAGTCGGCTGCCGATAAGTAAATGTAAGAGTGTGAGACAAAAACTAGCACGGGCGGGTCTATTTGCCGAGACTGGGCACCGCCCCTAAGCAAAAAAACACACAAGCAAGCTCAGCCCTGTTCTGCAGCGGTCGTACTTGAGCGCAGGTTTTCATGGCAGAGAGTACCGCGAAGAAACGCTATAGCTTAGTCAAAGACCCGATCCCAGAGACTTTGATGCGCATGACGGGCCCGATGATCATCGGCATGTTCATGTTGTTCACCTTCAACTTAGTCGACACCCTCTTCATCAGCATGCTCGGCACCGAGCCGCTCTCCGCCATCAGCTTTACCTTCCCAGTCACCTTCATGGTGCTCAGCATGGCCATCGGCCTTGGCATCGGCACCTCGGCAGTCGTAGCCAAGTATCTGGGGCGCGATGAGTTTGAGAAGGCCAAGCAGGCCTCTACCGTCACCAATTACACTGCGATCTTGATGGCCATGGCCCTGTCTGCCGTGGGCTACGTGTTCATGGACGATATCTTTCGGCTAATGGGCGCAAACGAGAATCTGATTCCACAGATACGCGAATACATGACGATATGGCTGCCCACCAGCTTCTTATTAGTGGGGATGAATTCGGCCAATAGCGTGCTGCGCGCCTCGGGAGACACCAAGACGCCCAGCCTGATTATGGCCGGTGCCGGCCTCATCAACGCAATCTTAGACCCGGTATTTATCTTCGGCTTAGGACCAGTGCCAGCGATGGGCATTCAGGGCGCAGCCGTGGCTACCTTAATCTCGTGGCTGGCGGCCTTCGTGTTTATTTATTACCACCTCATTGTAAAAGTGGAGTTGATCTACCCTGGCCTTCCCACCCTGCGTAACTTCTATACCTCCAGCCGCGAGATGCTGCGCATCGGCATCCCCGCCTCTGGCGCGAATATGCTGACTCCTGTGGCCGCGGGGGTGATGACCGCGATTGCGGCAACCTATGGAGAAAGCACGGTCGCGGCATTCGGCGTCGGCTCGCGCATAGAGTCCATTGCCTGCCTAGTGGTATTGGCGCTCTCCTCTACCTTGCCGCCCTTCATCAGCCAGAATCTCGGGGCTGGGCGCGCAGACCGCATTGCGGACTCTTACAGGCTCGCGATGAAGTTCATCATCGTGTGGCAGCTACTGGTCTACGCAGTCTTGGCAGTGGGGGCAAAGCTAATCGCGGGGGTATTTACGAAAGACGAAGAGGTGAGCCGCGCCATCGAATTATTCATCTGGATCTTGCCACTGGGCTATGGCTTGCAGGGAGTAATTATCTTGACCAACTCCGCCTTCAACGCCCTGCACAAACCCATGATGGCCTTGTACTTGAGCATCGCGCGCTTCTTCATTTTCTACGTGCCCATCGCGTGGCTGGGCAGTCAAATGTTCGGTTTGGCGGGTTTCTATGCGGGCGCGATGCTAGGCAATATGTTGATGGCCTTGCTGTCATGGCGCAGCTTCGAGCGCACCCTGAAACAGGATGCACAGCTAGCTGCTTGAATTAGGGGGTCAGGTTCCTTGATTTTCCTCGAATCACTTCTATCCTTGAATCAAACTCCCTTCAATGGAGGAGCGTTCGATGGCAAGGAAGCCCAGAATTTACGTAGACGGTTGTCCGCAACATATCATCCAACGCGGCAATAACCGAGCGGCCTGCTTTTATACTGAGGCTGACTATGCTTTGTACCTAAACAAGCTTGGGAAGGCTGCCACACTGAACAATGTCAGCGTGCATGCGTTTGTCTTGATGACCAATCACGTGCACCTGTTGGTCTCGGGAGCCGATGAGTTCGCTATTCCCAACATGATGCAAAATGTAGGGCTCAATTTCGTTCGTTACATGAACATCACCTATAAGCGCACGGGGACGCTCTGGGAGGGGCGCTACAAATCGTCGCTGGTATCGACAAAACACTATTTTCTCACCCTAAGCCAATACATTGAGCTTAATCCCGTGAGAGCAGGAATGGTCGATACACCAGGCCAATACCCTTGGTCCAGCTACCGTCATAATGCAATGGGGATCCCCATAAACTTAATCACTGAACATGACGAATATAGAAACCTAGGCAGGGCGAGGGCAAGTCGTGTGCTGGAGTACAGTAGACTTTTTCCAGATTTTCTGACGCACGAGACTCTGAATGAAATTCGTTCGTGCACAAACAAAGGATGGGTTATTGGCAACGACAAATTCCGCGCCGAAATCGCATCGATGCTAAAAAGAAAAGTGTGTGACATTCCTCATGGTGGCGACCGAAAATCGCACTCATACAAAGAAAATCAAGGAACCTGACCCCTTGATTACCTCAAAGAAAATCAAGGAACCTGACCCCTTGATTACCTTGATTAAGGGCTGCGGAAGAGGCCGCGAATACCCGACATAATGCCGCCGCTCTTCTCGGCTGGCGCCTGCCGCGCCGGTGGCTCGAACATCTCCACCGGGGCTGCCTCGTACTTAGGCTCTGCGAAGGCCGCCTTCTGCTCGTCATCTATCAAGCTGAAGCTCTTGTCTTCCACCGTCGCTAACTGCTCAACCCCTGCGTCATCGGCAAAGCTCAAACGGTTATTGCTCTCTTGGAAGGCCAACATCTCCTGACAGATCTCGTTGTACTGCGCCGCAGACAGAAGCTCGGGCTGCTCTTTCATGTTCAGTGAGAACTGCTTGTCGTTGGCAGCGGAGAGATAGTGCAGGTTCTTCTTCGTAGTCAGCAACAGGCCCTCGGCCTTGGCACGCTCATACAATGGTGTGCCGCGCAGCGGAATATACGGGAAGAAGAAGAAAAACTCGGGCGCGATGAGGCGATTCAGCTCTAGTGTCTGACGCATATTCTCTGCTGTTTCCAGCGGCATGCCGACGATGTTGAAGGTCAGGCGATTGATGCCCGCCGCCTTACAAGCCCTAGCCGCCTCTATCACTTGCGCGTTCTTCATCTTGCGGCCCAGCATGGTGGAGCGATAGGTCTCGTCGCCACTCTCAATACCAAACCAAATAGTGTGACAACCCGCCTCTTTGGCCTCGGCACAGAATTTCTCGTTCATCACTTCCACGCGGGAGTTGATGGAGAAAGGCAGGCCGATGCGCTCTTTATAGATCGCGAAGAAGGCACGCACGAACTTGAGGTTGGAAAGGAATAACTCATCCCAGAACTCGAAGTAGCCGACGTTGTAACGATCGCGTAGGCGAATCAACTCGGTGACCATGTCTTCCGGGTCATATTTGCGCAGGAATTCTTTCTTGACCTTCCAGTTGTCTAGCAAGGGCGTATTACAGCAATAGGTGCAGCGATAGGGACAGCCGCGGCCCGTCATTACCGGCAGCACGACCTTCTCTTTCGGGCCGAAGATGGAGGTGTTCACATCGTCAAAGCTGCCATCTTTTTCGAAGATGTCGTAGTCCGGGAATGGCAAGGAGGCGAGGTCGCCAATCTGGTGCGGCTCGGTGCGGAATACTTCGCCGTCATTGAGCTTCTCCCACATGCCATCCACGGCGCCGTCTTTGCTGCCCCGTAGGAACTGCACGAGGTTGCCGATGGCGTATTCGCCGTCGCCCACGCAGATGAAGTCGACGTTGGGGTTCTCGATAGTCTGTTCTTGCGTGAGCATGGCCTGATAGCCGCCGATGCAGATTGGCATATCTGGCAGCATGGACTTGAGGACTTCGAAATAGGGTTCCATCGGGTACCAATGCGGGCTCATCACGGAGAACGCAATCACATCGGGCTTAAGCTCCGCGATACTACGGGCATAGTTCTCCGGGTTATAGGCCACTGGGTCACGTATGATCAGGATAGGCTTGAGGATGACCTCTACCCATGGGAAGTCGCGCTTAAGGTAGGCAGACATGGCCGCCAAGGGCATAGCGACTTCGTTGCCGTCCGGGGAGTAGAAACTGAATACCAGGCGCAACTTCTTACTATCCGCCGTCTTTCCAAACCATTTAGATTTGGCTTGCGGGTAAGCTGGTTTTTCCGAGCTTACGGCGATTAGATCTGCGGCTGTAGACATGCTTGTACCTCGGTGTTGAAGTCGGAAAACCTTGTAATTGAAGCGGTTCCGAACAGTTGAGTATTCTAGTGGGAGATTGTACCACAAAGCTATACCCCAAAAGGGGCCTTTCTTAACTCCCGCGGATTCAACTCCCAATTTGAGGGATTATGCTCTATTGTTGCCTCTTTTGACGAATTAACCCACTACCCCCTAAGACAGGCGAATAATGGACGCTTTAAACGCTTTACACACCCGCGTCTCCCACCCCCGCGTATCCGGCCCCATGCCAGCGGAGGCGGCACTACAGAACATGTTCCGCGCCGCCTTGCGCGCGCCAGACCACGGCCAACTACACCCTTGGCGCTTCCTGCGTATCGAAGGCGAAGGTCTGGCTCATCTGGCGGATTTATTTGCCGAGGCCGCGCAGCTTGATGACCCGCAGATCAGTGCCAAGAAACTAGACAGCGTGCGCGGCAAGGCGCTGCGGGCGCCGCTAGTCATTATCACGGTCTCGACCGCCGCGGAGCACCCGAAGATTCCAGTGCTGGAGCAAGACATCGCCGCGGGCTGCGCCACTCACGCCATGCTCGTAGCGGCCCACGCACAGGGCATCGGGGCGGTCTGGCGCACTGGGCCGATGTCCACCCACCCAGTCGTCTTGAAAGGCTTAGGCGTAAAAACGCCCGAGAAAGTTCTAGCGATGCTGTTCGTAGGACAGATTGAAGGCCCCGATCGCCCGATTCGTGAATTAGCGGTAGAAGACTTCGTCACACATTGGTCATAATAGTGCTGCGACGGGCCGCGCCCGACCACAACAATAAGAGATAAAGTATTCGATGCGACGAACCGTCTTCTCCACTCCCATCATCACGCCCTGCCTGCGCTTGCTCTCTATTCTCGTCTTGAAATTGATGGGATGGAAGGCAGTGGGCTGCCCAATTAAGAATCCCCGTTTCGTGCTGATCGGCGCGCCACACACCAGTAACTGGGATTTTCCGCTCATGATCATGGTGGTGCTCAAGCTCCGCCTCAAGGTGTACTGGATGGGCAAAAACAGCCTCTTCCCCTTCCCCGTTGGCTGGATTATGAAATGGCTCGGCGGCATCCCAGTGGACCGCAGCCGCGCCCACAACCTCGTGGAGCAAACGGTGGCGCAGTATAAGGGCAACCCGGAGATGATCGTGTTGGTGCCGCCGGAAGGCACGCGCAGCAAGGTGAAGGAATGGAAAACGGGGTTCTATCGCATTGCCGTGAACGCCGAGGTGCCCGTGCTAATGGGCTATGTCGATGCCTCCAAGAAAGAGGCAGGCCTAGCGGATTTCTTCTACCCTACGGGCGATCTCGAGGTAGATATGCCCGCCATCCGCGCCTTCTATGCGGAGAAATTTGGCATTAACCCAGAGAACGCCTAAGGTCTTATTAGACGTTTTGGTAGCGAAGATTACGCAGTGTGATGTCAAACACGAACGCGGCGTAGTCGTCGATGCGGGTATTGAGCAAGCCGTACTTCCAGCGTTTGAGATACCATTGCTGCAGCATGGAGGTGGTATTGGCGGCCAATAACTCCAAACGATCCCCTGTAAACAGCCCCTGCTCTACCCCTGCCTGAAACGTTTCCAGAATACGTTCGTCGAATTTGATCTCCATCTGCATGGCGGCCTCGCGCTGCTCGCGAGAGAGGCCTTTGGCTTCCAGATAACAAAAGTAGTACCACTGATGCATGATCTCGTTCATGAAGATGTCGCCATAAATAATGGCCTTGAGGCGTTGCACAGGCGAGAGGTTGATCACGGCCTGGTCGGACATGACGTCATCGATTGTCTTGCGCAACACTTCTTCGATGGCCGCCGCTAGGTCGTCCTTGCTACCGATATAGGCGTACAGACCACCCATGCTGATGCCGGTTTCGCGGCTCAGGTCACGTAGGCTCATTGCCTGAAAGCCCTTGCTATTAGCGAGCTTGAACGTACAGGTGAAGATCTTTTCGAGGTTGCCAAGGGCAATCTGCAGGCTCTTAATCTGCATCTTCTCGCGATGCGTCTCGAATACGCGGCGCCACAGAGGGTCCCCTTCTAAGACCCAGGTCTCACGAAAGGCTTCGATGCTGATTGTGTCTGGCCATCTGCTCACTATTATTTTTACCCCTTCGACAAGCCCATTAGTGTAAAGCACTCGTATTGAACAATAATCTTTATCCAAAAATGCGGCGCAATTATACCCGATTCTACTCTTGCACGTGTGGCAGCAAGTAGTAAATCTTCCATGCTATGCTCTGCACAGCGTTGTAGGGAAAGGACGCAGCCGGTTTTCAAGACGTTACATCAATAGAAGGGGGTAGTCGTCAATGTCGCAGTATCGAGCACCGTTAAGAGATATGAAGTTCCATATGGAGGAAGTCTTAGACTTTTCTTCTCACTACGCAAGTTTTCCACAGGGGCGCGAAGCAACACCCGATATTGTCGAGGCCATTCTCCAGAGTGCCGCGCAGTTTGCAGAAGACGTACTCGCGCCGATCGATGGCACTGGGGATGAGGTCGGTTGCAAATGGGAAGATGGCGAAGTCACTACGCCACCCGGTTTCAAAGCGGCCTATAACGAATACATCGCCAATGGCTGGACTAGCCTGTCCATGCCCGTCGAATTGGGCGGCCAAGGCCTGCCCGCCTCCTTGGGCGGTTTATGTATGGAGATTCACGCTACGGCAAACCATGCGTGGACAATGTACCCAGGCCTCAGCATGGGGGGTATCCAAACCATCGCCGCCCACGCTAGTGAAGAATTAAAAACCCGCTTCCTGCCCCACCTCATCGAGGGACAGTGGTCCGCGACGATGTGTCTTACCGAGGCGCATTGCGGCTCTGACCTTGGCTTGTTGCGCAGCAAGGCGCTGCCGCAGGACGATGGCAGTTATAAGATATCCGGCAGCAAAATTTTCATCTCCTCCGGCGAGCATGACCTCACCGAGAACATCGTGCATATCGTGTTGGCGCGCCTGCCCGATGCCCCTGCCGGCATTAAGGGCATCTCGCTGTTTATCGTGCCTAAGTTCAATGTCACAGACAGTGGCGAGGTCGCCGAGCGCAATAATGTGCGTTGTGGCTCCATCGAACATAAGATGGGTATTCACGGCAATGCGACCTGCGTGATCAACTTCGATGAGGCGAAGGGCTATTTGATCAGCCCGCCCCACAAAGGCATGAGCTGCATGTTCACCTTCATCAACGAGTCACGCATGGGGGTTGCTCAACAAGCCCTCGCGCAGATCGAAGCCTCTCACCAGAGTGCCCTAGAATACGCGCGCGACCGTGTGCAATTTCGCGGCACTGTCCGGGAGAACCCCGAGGCAGCAGCAGACCCGATCATCGTGCACCCCGACGTGCGGCGTATGCTATTAACCCAGAAGGCATTCGGTGAGGGCGGCCGCGCACTGAGTTACTTCCTTGCGCTCCAGACGGACCGCGAACGCTATAGCGAGAGCGAAGCGGAGCGCGAGATGGCGGAGCAATTGCTTTCTCTCATGACGCCAATTGCGAAGGGTTTCCTCTCTGAGGTATGCATGGAGGCAACCAGCTACGGCATTCAGGTGTTCGGCGGCCACGGCTATATCCGCGAATGGCGTCAGGAGCAGCACTTTAGAGACGCCCGCATCACCTCAATCTACGAAGGCACCACGGGCATCCAAGGGCTCGACCTTTTAGGTCGCAAGATCCTCTCGAGTCGCGGCAAGGCACTAGAGCCTTTCGTGAAACTGGTGCTGGGTTTCTGCAAGCAGCACCCTGAAAGCCCCTACGCGGGAACCCTGCAGACACAGATGCAGAAGTGGGTGGAGCTCACCACTGAGTTGGGAATGAAGGCGATGAAGAATCCTGACGAGGTGAACGCTGCGGCCTATGACTATCTGATGTTCTCTGGCTATTGCGTATTAGCATGGACATGGGCGCAGTCTGCGCTTGTCGCCACCGCGGCATTGGAGAAAAAACCTGCCGAGGCGGAAGCGGATTTCTACCAGGGCAAACTAAATACAGCGCGCTTCTATTTTGAACGCCTGTTACCGCGCACCTTGGCATTAGAGGTGAGCATACGCGCCGGGGTGGAAACCCTGCCCGCGTTTAGCAACCCGCTTTAAATCCAGAACGACAACACGGCTGCCACACCAGCAAAAGAGCAAAGCGTAAGAGACGCGATGCGCAATTGCCGGTGTGGTATGTGGTGCATGCTGCGCCTTGCGATAAGAAAGCCTACGAAGGTGGCCGGCAGAAGTGGCAGCCCAAGCATTATCTGCTTAACCCCAAATTGCCCGATTGGCGCGAGCACAACTAGCGACATAAGGCAGCTCACCACAAAAAACGCGGCCAGATTCGCGCGCACTAAATTGATTTCCTGATGCTGCCACAGCAGCGCCATGGGCGGCCCACCGATCGAAGAACTGGTGCCCATGAAACCCGACATAAAGCCCGCAAACATCATCCGCCCGGGCGTGGGTTGCCAGCGCAGCGAGGTAAGGCTTACGCCGACTGCGCCGAGCACACTCAGCCCGATCCACAGCGCTAGCCAATCCTTATCGATCCACAACAGCAATGCCGCCCCCATCAAGGAGCCAGGAATTCGCCCGATGATGGCATTGCCCAAGCCACGGAACGACACGTGACCACGGTAGCTATAAACGTTGAATACCGAAAGTACCAGGGCGCACATCGTGATAGGCGCGGGCACATAAAAGGGGTCGATGAAGAACAGAAGCGGCGCCGCGATCACTGCAAGGCCAAAGCCTATGGCAGTCTGCACGAAAGCACCAATCACTATGATTAAACAGGCAAGTAAAACTTCCATCAGCGAACCGCAATCGGGGGAGGAAAGAGGCCGCTGATCTTATCAGTTCAAACCTAGGAGCGTAAGCACCGCCCCTAGGCTTTATGGGCAAATCATTGCAGATTTGTAGACGCTTGGGCCGCGGAGCGATTCGAGCCCACTGCTTGGTCTATGTTCACATCGCCCGAGCCATCTTCGAGGATGGTGACCTCGAGCTGTACTTCGCGCACATCGATGTCGCCAAAGCCATCGCGCACGGTGACCGCGCCTGCGACTTTCACGATGTAGATCTCCCCAGAGCCATCATCAACATCGACGTTGCCTTGCACGTCCTCTATGGTCATCTCACCAGAGCCGTCCTTCACTTTCACGTTACCCGCGATCGCGAAGATACGGATCTCGCCCGAGCCGTCCACCACGTTCAAGTCGCCGGTACCGCTTACCGAAAGATCGCCACTGCCGTCTTTAATGTCTACGGCCATGCCGGCGGGCACTGTGACTTCGAGGTTTGTGAACTCGTATCCACTTGAGAAGAAGCCGCCATTACGCTTATTGATCTTCGTCCACAGGTACTGCGTATCTCCTTGCACGACGTGCTCGATGCCCATACCTTCTAGGCCGCTCTTGCGACTTGCGCAGACCACTGCTGAAACGCTGATCTCCGTTGCGCTCGGCGAACTTGACACATTAAGGGTGCCGGCACCTGCGCTGATATCGAGTTTCGCGAGATTGGCGATTGGGATGTTAAACGCGATTTGCTGTTCGTAACGACAGTTATCCGCCAAGACTACGACGGGTAGAAGCAGCAAGGCGAAGGAGCCTGCCAAGGTGACAGTCTTTGTACTCAACAGGCACTTCTTAGTTTTCATGTTTTGCATTTGGGTATTTCTCCGAGTGTTGTTAATGCTCAAAATTCTGATGATTGTCGTTATCGAACGTGCGAAGCTCTGTGGCTTCTCCTCATTTAAAGAGGATTTAGCACAAACTGCGCCAACTTTTATTTATTCTATAACCTTTTGTTTTATAAACACTAAAAAGAAAATATTAAGTATTCCCGAAAAGTTAGTTCGTCATTTTCTTCATTAATTGGCGAATTAACACAAATGGTTTAGTTCCAATGGCATGATTGTGCCGAACCAGACGATTGCTGTATATTAATACAGCATTATACCAGAGATGAATTGCCCATGACTGTTAAGAAGGCCACCCCCGCCCGCCCCAAAGAATTTCGCAGTACCACTGCTAACAACAGCGCCAACAACGACAACATAGTGATCACCGGCGCGCGGCAGAATAATCTGAAGAACCTCAGCCTTAGCCTGCCAACTGGCAAGCTCATTGTGGTGACGGGGGTGAGCGGCTCGGGCAAATCGACACTGGCATTCGACACCATCTATGCCGAGGGGCAGCGCCGTTATGTGGAAACCTTCTCGGCCTATGCGCGCCAGTTCCTCGATCGCATGGACAAGCCTGCGGTAGACAATGTGCAAGGCATTCCTCCCGCCATCGCCATCGACCAGAGCAACCCGGTGCGCACGTCCCGCTCCACCGTGGGCACGATGACCGAACTGAATGACTATCTGAAACTGGCCTTTGCTCGCCTCGCCACCCTGCACTGCCCCCACTGCGCGCGGCCCGTTCATAAAGACACGCCCCAGAGCATCGTGGCGGATCTACAGGCCAAGCTGAGTGAGAGCCAACGCATCCATATCTGCCTACCAATTAAGGTGCCGCATAACTTCAAGGAAGAGGAGATCGTGCAGCTCCTGGCGCAGCAAGGTTATACCCGTATTCAGTCGCGCAACGGCGATGTAGTTGAGGCCGTGCAAGACCGGCTGCGCTTTACAGCGGAGCATAGAGAGCGCTTGGGCGAGGCCTTGGAGACGGCGCTGCACCATGGCAATGGCCGTGTTTTGGTCTACCCAATGCGCGATGCCGAGGAGGCAGACGGGCCTCCCTTGCGTTACTCCACTCATCACCACTGCCCAGACTGCGACGTGGAGTTCTCGGAGCCGCAGCCGGCGCTGTTCTCTTTCAACTCCCCTATCGGCGCCTGTGCTGGCTGCCGTGGTTTCGGCCGCATCATCGGCGTGGATTTCGGGCTCGTAATCCCGGATGAGAACAAGACCCTCGGGGAGGGTGCCGTGCGGCCTTGGCAAACACCTAGCTTCAAGGAGTGCCAGGTCGACCTCGTAAAGCATGCCAAGAAGAACAAGATTCCAATAGACGTGCCTTGGCATAAGTTATCGAGTGCGCAGCAGCAATGGGTACTCGAGGGCGAAGGCGCGGCACAGGACGGCCATTGGTATGGCGTGCGCGGCTACTTCAATTGGCTAGAGACTAAGGCCTATAAGATGCACATCCGCGTCTTACTCTCCAAGTATCGCGCCTATACCGAATGCCCAGAGTGCCACGGCACACGCCTTAAGGCAGAGAGCCAGTGGTGGCGACTGCACGCCGGCACCGGCAAGACGGCGCAGGATCTCAACCTCCACGACGTGATGACGCTATCCCTTGAACACTGTGCGGCATTCTTCAGCGCATTGGCTGCCGAGAAACGCAAGCAGGGCTCGGCCCTAGACGAAGCGACTACGTTATTGCTTACTGAGATTCGGTCGCGCCTGGCTTTCCTACTCGATGTGGGCCTAGGCTATCTCACCCTCGATCGCCAGTCGCGCACACTCAGTGGCGGCGAGGTGCAACGCATCAACTTGACCACTGCCTTGGGTACCTCACTCGTCAACACCCTCTTCGTTCTAGACGAGCCAAGCATCGGCCTGCATTCTCGCGACATGAGCCGCATGATTCAGATACTGCATCGCCTCCGCGACGCGGGGAACACATTATTAGTAGTAGAGCATGACCCGCAGGTAATGCTGGCGGCGGACCTCGTCATCGACATTGGCCCAGGGCCGGGCAAGGACGGCGGCGAGATTCGTTTCATGGGTACGCCAGCGCAATTGCTACGCGAGAAAGATAATTTGACCGCTCAGTATCTTAATGGGCAGCGCAACGTGTTGGACTTGCTGTTGCCAGAGCAACGCGCGGTTGCGGACGCCGCCGCAAACTATGCAGTAGGCAAGGCGAAGACTGCAACGCTGGCGCGCAGCATCACTATCGAGGGCGCCGCCGAGAACAATCTGCGCGACCTCAGCGTCAGCGTGCCTCTCGGTAAATTGGTCTGCTTAACAGGCGTTAGCGGGTCCGGCAAGTCCACCCTGATGCACACCGTACTCTACCGCGCCGCCTGCAAACAACTTGGCCGCGCCACGGAAGCCCCTGGGCAGCACCGCAATATTCGCGGCCTCGAGCAAGTGGACGATGTGCTACTGGTGGACCAGAGCCCCATCGGCAAGACCACCCGTTCTATTCCCGCCACCTATGTCGGCGCCTTCGACGTCATTCGCCAGCGTTTCATCGCCGAGCCGCTGGCGAAGGAGCGCAGCTATACCATCGGCAGCTTCAGTTTTAACGCCGGCAATGGCCGCTGCCCGAGCTGTTCGGGCAATGGCTTCGAACACGTGGAGATGCAGTTTCTCAGCGACGTGTATTTGCGTTGCTCGGAATGTAATGGCAAACGCTATCGCCGCGAGATTTTCGACGTGCGTGTCTCCGGCGCGACGCCGGGGCGTAAGAGTATCGCCGATATTCTCGCCATGACGGTTTCCGAGGCACTGGCCTTCTACGCAGACGACGATGCGGTACTCACCTGTTTGCAGCCACTGTTAGATGTCGGGCTGCAATATGTGCAGCTCGGCCAGGCCGTGCCCACCCTTAGTGGCGGCGAGGCGCAGCGCCTAAAACTGGCCGGGCATCTCGCCTCCGTGGCGCAAGACCAAGTGACTGCGGCGAAGAAGAAACGCAAGACTGGCGGCGCGGCGAAGGGCTTATTGTTTCTATTCGACGAGCCCACCACCGGGCTGCACTTTCACGACATCAGTGTGTTGATGAAGGCCTTCCGCAAGTTGTTGGATGCGGGGCACTCGCTGCTGATCATCGAGCATAATCTCGATGTGATTCGCGCCGCCGATTGGCTCATCGATATCGGCCCAGAGGGTGGCGACAAAGGCGGCAAGTTAATAGCCGAGGGCAGCCCAGAAGACTTCCTGCGCGATGGCAAGGGACTTACCGCTATCGCACTGCAGGACTATGAGGCAGAACTAACCCGTATTCGTTCCGGTGCCGCCCTCCCCACTATTGCGAACAGCAGCACGAACCCGATCAAGAAACCGAAGCAGGCTATTCAGATTCATCATGCACGTGAGCACAATCTCAAGAATATCGACGTAGACATTCCCTGGAATAAGTTCACGGTGATAACCGGCGTGAGTGGCAGCGGCAAGAGCACTCTTGCCTTCGACATCGTCTTCGGCGAGGGGCAGCGCCGCTATCTAGAATCCCTCAACGCTTATGCACGCCAATTTGTGCAACCTGCCACCCGTCCCGATGTGGACGCGATCCATGGCATTCCGCCAACGGTCGCTATTGAGCAACGTACCAGTCGTGGTGGGCGCAAGAGCACCGTCGCGACGCTGACTGAGATCTATCACTTCCTGCGCCTTTTGTTCGTGAAGTTAGGCACTCAGTACTGTCCTAAGTGCGACGAGGCCATCGCGCCGCAGACCCGCGACCAGATACTGGCGCGCATCCTCAAGGCGGCACGTGGCAAGGAGATCCATGTACTCGCGCCCATGGTGGTGGGCCGCAAGGGCATTTATAAGGAACTCGCCGCCTGGGCCGCCGCCCGTGGCTACGAGCGACTGCGCGTGGACGGAAAATTAGTGAGCAGCGCCCCCTGGCCGATAATCGATCGCTACAAGGAACACGACATCGAGATCCTGATCGGCACCGTCAAGGTCACGCCGCGCAACGAGGCGAGCTTGGCGAGCCTAATGGATCAGGCGCTGGAGCTCGGCAATGGCCTCCTCAGCATCATGCCCACCTCCGCACTCTCGGGCGACCGCAGTGGCGATACGCTCTTCTCTACTCGCCGCGCCTGTCCTTCTTGTGGCGACAGCTTCGACGAGTTGGATCCCCGCCTGTTCTCCTATAACTCTAAACACGGCTGGTGTGGTACCTGCTTCGGCACCGGCGAGGTCATCGAGAACTTCGAGCCAGAACAAACCGGCGAAGAGGCGCAATGGTTGGAGACGCCTGAAACTGAGGATGCGTCGATTCCTGTACGAGTGTTGTGCCCCTCCTGTGTTGGTACACGACTGAATCCCATCGCACTCGCGGTGCGTTTGGATAATCGTTCCATCGCCGAGTTCACAGCCCTGTCCGTCGTCGATGCGGAGCGCGCCTTCGGCAAGCTGCGTTTCGACAAGAAGGAACAAGCGATAGCGCGGGACGTAGTGCCTGAGCTGAATTCGCGGTTGCGCTTCCTGAATAAAGTGGGGCTTGGCTACCTCAGCCTCGATCGCGCGGCGCCTACACTGAGTGGCGGCGAAGCGCAGCGCATTCGCCTTGCCTCGCAATTGGGTTCCAACCTGCAAGGGGTGTGCTACATCCTCGACGAACCTACGATTGGTCTGCATGCACGGGACAATGACCTGTTGATTAGCACTCTGCGGGAGCTGCAACGCCACGGCAATACCGTCATCGTGGTCGAGCACGACGATGCAACAATGAGCGAAGCTGACCATTTGATCGATGTGGGGCCAGGCGCCGGTAGCCGAGGCGGCGAGATCATCGCCCAAGGCACCCTCGCGCAATTGAAGAAGAACAAGGCATCTCTCACTGGCCAGTTCCTCGCCAACCCACTGCGTCACCCCATCGCCGATATTCGTGACGAGGAGGCACGCAAGGGCTTCGAGAAGGAAGTGCTGCGCATCGAGAACGCTAGCCTGCACAATCTGCGCGGCGTGACTGTGGACATTCCGCTGCGCCGCTTGGTCGCAGTGAGTGGTGTCAGTGGTAGCGGCAAGTCCAGCCTGATTCGCGGCGTCTTGCACGACAATCTTAGAGCGTTGCTGCGGGTAAAAGGCACTCGCAAGAAGCTGCCCGAGATCGTTAACTGCAAGGATATTATCGGCTGGGAGTCCATCGATCGCCTCTTACAGGTAGACCAGACCCCTATTGGCAAGACGCCACGCTCTTGCCCCGCCAGTTATATCGGCATTTGGGATACCATTCGCAAGCTCTTCGCCGACACCGTGGACGCGCGCCTGCGCGGCTATGGTCCTGGGCGCTTCTCCTACAATGTCTCCGGCGGCCGCTGTGAAACTTGCGCGGGCAACGGCATGCAGAAGATCGAAATGAACTTCTTGCCCGACGTGCGCGTGGACTGCGAGGAGTGTCACGGCTGGCGCTTCAACGCGGACACGCTAACAGTGCGCTATAAGGGCAAGCATGTCGGCGAGGTTTTGCTGATGAGTGTGGACGAGGCAGTAGAGTTCTTCGAGCCGGTGCCGCTTTTGCATCACCCCTTGAGCCTCTTGCAGGATGTCGGCCTCGGCTATCTCACGCTCGGTCAGCAGAGCCCCACTTTGAGTGGTGGCGAGGCGCAACGTATCAAGCTAGTGACGGAACTAGCGAAGGCGAAGCCCTCTGTGCAACTGCGCCGCAACACTAAGCAGCACACGCTGTATATTCTCGATGAACCCACCGTAGGTTTGCATATGGCCGATGTCGAGAAATTGCTGCGCGTGTTGCATCGCCTAGTCGACACCGGCAACAGCGTGATGGTGATCGAGCATAATCTCGATGTGATTGCTGAGGCGGACTGGGTCTTAGACATGGGCCCGGAGGGCGGCAAGGAAGGCGGCAAGATCGTCGCCAAAGGTACCCCAGAGAAACTGTTAGGCAAGAAGCAATCCCATACCGGAGTTCATTTAGCGCGCCTATTCGCAGACTAGCGCGCTATTTGAAAACTACGGTCTTGTTGCCATTGACGATGATGCGGTGTTCGCAGTGCCATTTGACGGCGCGTGCGAACGCGGCACACTCGGCATCGCGGCCGATCTGCACCAATTCAGCGATATCGAAATTATGATCGATCTTCTCCACCGCCTGCTCGATGATGGGGCCTTCGTCCAGATCCGTCGTCACATAGTGCGCCGTGGCGCCGATGATCTTTACGCCGCGCATATAGGCTTGACGGTATGGGTCTGCACCTTTAAAACCGGGCAGGAAAGAGTGATGGATATTAATCGCCCTACCCGCCATCGCCTCACACATCTTCGGCGAGAGAATTTGCATATAGCGGGCTAGCGCCAAGAGATCCACTTTATTGTCGTGAATGATCTGCAGCATCGCGTCTTCTTGCGCCGTCTTATTGTCGGCGGTCACAGGCAGGTAGTGATAGGGAATCTTGTACCATTCGGTGATGCCGCGCATGTGTTCGTGATTCGAGACGACGCCTACGATATTCGCTGGCAATACACCACTGCTCCAGCGGTGCAGGATATCGTTGAGGCAATGTCCGTGGCTAGATACCGCCAGCAATACGCGCGGCTTGACCTGCAGATCGAAGAAACTCCACTGCATCGAAAACTGTTCTGCTAGGGACGTGAAATCCTCGTGCAACTGCTCGCTGCCCGGAAGGCTGGTCTCCACCTCTTCGAACTCTACCCGCATGAAGAAACGATCGAGTACTGGGTCACGGTGTTGTGCGGCATCACTGATGGTGGCGCCGCGTTGAAAGAGAAAGTCGCTCACTGCGCGCACAATACCATTCGCCTCGGGGCAGGAGACCGTGAGCACGTATTTCTTTGGAACTTGTAGAATCATTGGCATTGATCATCCATGTTTTTATAGGCTTGCGCTGGGTCCGCGATAAATCGTGGCGGCAAGTCATGGCGGGTACGTCACCGCGCAAAATGTTAGCATTATTTGCGTACACAGACTCCTCTATTTACAATCGGGAACTCTCCCCACCACGCTGATATAAGGTTAGGTCTAACATGAAAACTCGCGCCGCTGTTGCGTTTGCCGCTGGCAAGCCCTTAGAAATTGTTGAAGTCGACCTAGAAGGGCCGCGCGCAGGAGAAGTGTTAATCGAGATGAAGGCGACCGGCGTGTGCCATACCGATGCCTTCACGCTCTCTGGTGACGACCCGGAAGGCGCCTTCCCCGCCATCCTAGGTCATGAGGGTGCTGGCGTCGTAGTTGAGGTAGGCCCTGGCGTGAAGTCGCTGAAGGCTGGCGACCACGTGATTCCGCTATACACCCCCGAGTGCCGCGAGTGTGAGTACTGCCTGAACCCCAAGACTAACCTCTGCCAGGCGATCCGAGCAACCCAGGGCAAGGGTGTGATGCCCGACGGCAAGAGCCGTTTCTCCTTCGAAGGCAAGCCTATCTTGCACTATATGGGCTGCTCCACTTTCTCTAATCACACCGTGATGCCTGAGATCGCGGTCGCCAAGGTGCGCAGCGACGCGCCCTTCGACAAGATCTGCTACATCGGCTGTGGCGTTACTACTGGTATTGGCGCAGTCGTATTCGACGCGAAGGTCGAGGTTGGTAGCACTGTGGCCGTATTTGGGCTCGGCGGCATCGGCCTCAATGTCATTCAAGGCGCACGCATGGCTGGCGCCAGTCGTATCATTGGCGTCGATCTGAACCCAGATAAAGTCGCCCTCGCCAAACAATTCGGTATGACCGACTTCGTCAATCCAAAGGATGTCGACGATGTCACCGCGCATCTCATCGAGATGACTGGAGGCGGCGTGGATTATAGCTTCGAGTGCATCGGCAATGTGAAGGTCATGCGTCAGGCTTTAGAGTGCACCCATAAGGGCTGGGGCGAGTCCTTTATCATCGGTGTGGCGGGCGCTGGCCAGGAGATCTCCACACGTCCCTTCCAGCTGGTTACTGGCCGCTCTTGGCGCGGTAGCGCGTTCGGCGGGGCGAGAGGCCGCACAGATGTGCCCCGCATCGTCGATTGGTATATGGACAAGAAGATCAGCATAGACCCGTTGATTACTCACACTATGCCATTGGAAGACATCAACAAAGCTTTCGACTTAATGCATGCGGGCAAGAGCATTCGTTCCGTCATTATTTTCTGACTCCATTTATCCTTCACCCCATTCAACCCCCTGAATGGGGGGCTTACCTAACTTTCCTTACTTGATACTCTTCTGCTTACGGATTGCTCAGGCTTTTCGTGCCCCTCTATTTCCTTATTCAGTAGTACTCGCCCGGAGAGAATATTCAATGAAAGCTGCCACTAAAACCCTGAACACAGCCGCGCGCGCCTGTGTAGCCCTTTTCACTGCAGGCCTAATCAGCTCTTCGGCGTTCGCAGCCGACACGGCCGCCACTGTGCCAACGTCCCTCTTAGGTACCTACAACCTGACTTATGCCAATGCCCAGACTGGCTCGCCAATCACCAACGGCACAGCAGTGACCATGATTATTGCTGCCGGCAATACCGTTTGTTTAGGTGGCTATACGCTTACCAACCCAGTGATACGTGACGGCAACGCCCATGAAGCAATATGGAAAGAAAGCGCCTTAGGAATCGAGATAGCCTTGTCCAGCTTGGTCACCGGCTTCAATGAGATCAATGTTCAAAAAGTCGGCGGTGGCTACTACGGCCAATTAAAAGGCAGCAAGTCCAGCACGTCCACCACTGGTTGCGGTGCGGTGACGCCCCCTGCTCCGGACCTCACCAAGATCAACGAGGTATTCGCGCAGGCCCAAGCCAAGTTCGCGCAATACTTTCCATCTAGCGCTAACGCCGTGAACCAGTCTCTGGATGGCTATATCTACCGCGCTTACCCAAATGGCATTTACCTCGCGATAAACAATGGCGAAGTCTATGTAATGGGCGGAACGTTCGGCACTTCCCCGCAGAAGCAAGGCAGTATCGATAACACCCTTACTGAGCTGGGTAAGATCAACGTAGATGTTCCTGCAGCAGCTCAGGGTGATTACAAGCTCGTGATCACTGGAAACATTTCGACTAGCGGAATTTCGTTAGCCTTCCCCGCCGTTACTATTGATAAAATTGCCGCTCCGAGTTCATCAGACATTCCTGGTATTCGTGATGCGGTTAAGACCGCGCTGAAGGACATTAACTTCGTCGGCACTATCGATGTATCCGAAGTGACATCTACAAGCAGCGCCTTTAGCTTCAAGGTTTCATTCTCAGGAACTACGACCACTAGTGGATTTACTACTACCAACTACAACTTGGTTTATAACTACACTAAGCTGTAATAGTCCGCTGTAAAAAGGGCCGTCTCTCTGAGGAGTGACACCCTTTTTTTATGGTGTAGCGCTCTGATGGTAGGAGCGCTTGCCCTATTTATGGGGGGCTTGCCCGCGAAGGGCTGAATCTTCCACAGGTCTGTTTCAATCGAACCATCTCGCGGGCAAGCCCGCTCCCATAGGCTGTGGATTCTATTTTGCTGTTGGGAAATAGATGGCCAGCCATACCGTGTCTTGATTGGGGTCGGTCCACTCTACTCGGTGCCTTTGGAGTGCCGGAATTGCCACATAGTCGCCTGCCTCCAACGCTATTTCGCTACCGTCTTCCCAGCACAGTCGTGCCGCGCCCTTCAGAAGCAGCACCCACTCGTTTTCGTCTTGTTCATACCACGTGTCCGGTGCGCTACGCTGCCCGCGCGACACAATGCGCTCAATTAGGACGCCCGCCTCCTGCCACAGCGCCTGAAATACTTCTTCAGCGCTCGCATCAGGTAAAGAGTTCAAAATATTGCCTGTTGCTTTCATTCGCCGCCTCTTTGATTTTTCCCTGTGCCCCTGCTGGGCCTAGGACGTATAATACGTGCTTAGGCTCTGGATCAAGGGGTCAGAGTACTTGATCCACGATAAAGTTACTCTGACCCCATTTATCCCGCCCATTCTGCCCACTGCGGCCACCGCTTTAAAAAGGAGAGATCATGAAGCACCTAATTCGCCGTTTTGCCCGCTCAATGCCATCCCTATTTACCCTAGCGGCGCTCAGCATTGCCACATACAGTTATGCGCAAGCTCCTAATATCCTTGGAGAATGGCGCGGCACCTATAACATCAATATCGGCGGCGATCGCGACATCATTTTCACCCTGATCGAGAAGGATGGCGTGATCAGCGGCACCTTCGACGACCCTGCCGGTGGTATCGAGGGCGTTACGATAGCGGAAGTCTCGCTCGAGGGCCAAGAGGTCCATTTCTCTCTCCCCCGTATTAACGGTGACTATTTCGGCACGATCCACCGCGACCTTGGCGTCGATGGCATGCCCATTCGCATCGATGGCGACTGGAGTCTCGCGGGCGAGTTTGTACCCATCACTTTGTATCGCACACAGTAAGGAGGCAGATCGATGAAATACCTACACACGATGATTCGCGTGAGCGACCTCGACGCATCCCTCGACTTCTATTGCAAGAAGCTTGGACTGAAGGAGCTTCAGCGCCGCGAAAGCGAGCAAGGCCGCTTCACACTAATCTTCCTGGCTGCACCAGGAGACGAGGACGCACAGGTCGAGCTGACCTATAACTGGGACCCAGAGGAATATGGAGAAGGCCGTAACTTTGGTCACTTGGCCTATCGTGTGAAAGATATCTATGTCACCTGCGAACATCTACGCAAAGAAGGCGTGACGATCAATCGTCCGCCCCGTGATGGTCGCATGGCGTTTATTCGCTCACCCGACAACATCTCCATCGAGCTCTTGCAGGAAGGCGACGCACTGCCTCCGCAGGAGCCGTGGCTGAGCATGGCCAATACGGGCAAGTGGTAGACCCCGGCTCATATTCAATTAATGTTAGGAAGCCATTCATGCAATTACTAGACGGAAAAGCCACTTCGGAACAGATCAGATTAGAGATTGCGGAGCAGGTCAAACTCATTAAGGCGGCCGGTGGTCGCGTACCCCATCTCGCCGCCGTGCTTGTCGGCAACGATGGCGCGAGTGAGACCTATGTGAACAATAAAGTACTCGACTGCCGTCAGGTGGGTTTCGAATCTACCTTGATTCGCCTGCCTACCGAAGTGACTGAAGAAGAGTTGCTGAAGCGCATCGACCACTTAAACCGCGACAAGAACATCGACGGTTTTATCGTGCAGGTTCCGCTGCCCAAGCACATCAACGAGGCGCGCATAATCTTGGCCATCGACCCACTCAAGGACGTGGATGGCTTCTCTCCTGCCAGCGTCGGGCGCATGTGTTTAGGAATGCCGACTTTCGTTTCCGCCACGCCTAACGGCATCATGGAGTTACTGCGTCGCTACGAAGTGGACACAGAGGGCAAACACTGCGTCGTCGTTGGTCGCAGCAATATTGTTGGCACGCCGATGTCGATCTTGATGTCGCGCAACAGCAAGCCTGGCAACGCCACCGTCACGTTAGTACACAGCCGCACGCCCAATATGGCAGAGATTTGTCGCAGCGCCGATATCCTTATCGTCGCCATCGGCAAACCGAATTTCGTGAACGCCGACATGGTGAAAGACGGAGCCGTGGTGGTGGACGTAGGTATTACGCGAGTGACAGATGCATCGCGCCCATCTGGCTTCCGACTCGTCGGAGACGTGGAGTTCGAGGCAGTAAAAGACAAGTGCTCTTTCATCACGCCAGTCCCAGGTGGTGTTGGCCCGATGACACGCGCAGCCTTGTTACTAAACACGCTTAAAGCGCAGGCGATGAGCAAAGAATAACTAGGAGTATCCCCATGTTCGAACACCTAAGCCCACTGGCAGCCGACCCGATTCTCGGCCTCATGACTGCGTTTCGTGCCGATGATAACGCCCACAAGATAGATCTTGGCGTCGGCGTATACAAAGACGAAACCGGCGCTACGCCGGTTATGCGTGCCGTCAAAGAAGCCGAGACGCAACTGCTCGCCAGTCAGTCCACCAAAAGCTATGTTGGCCCAGCCGGCGCCGCACTTTATAACGAAGAGATCGCCAATCTAGTTTTAGGCAGCGAACTCGCCGCCAAGACCAAGGCATTGCGCTGCACGTTTCAGACGCCAGGCGGCTGCGGCGGCCTGCGCCTAGCCGCAGAGTTCATCAACAAGAGCAAGCCAGGCGCGCGCATCTTCGTCAGCGACCCCACCTGGGCAAACCACATCCCCCTATTGGGCGATGCCGGTCTGCAGATCGAGAAATATCCCTACTACGATTACGACAGCCACAGCATCCGCTTCGACGACATGATGATCTCGCTACAACATGCTAAAAAGGGTGACCTAGTGCTGCTACACGGCTGCTGCCATAACCCCTGCGGCGCAGACCTCAACCACGACCAATGGCGTGACATAAGAGACCTCGCCCTCAAGAACGGCTTCACGCCCTTCATCGACCTCGCCTACCAAGGCCTAGGCGACGGTGTGGACGAGGACTGCTTCGGCGTGCGCCTGCTCGCAGACGCACTGCCAGAGCTCATCATCGTCAGTTCCTGCTCCAAGAATTTTGGTGTATACCGCGAACGTGTTGGCGCGTTGACTGTCATCTGCTCATCGCCCGCCTCAATGAAAGCCGCCTCAAGCCTGATCGCCGGCACCGCTCGTGGCATCTACTCCATGCCGCCAGATCACGGTGCCACCGTAGTCGAGATGATCCTCACCAACCCAGCCATGCGCGCCGACTGGGAGCAAGAACTCACCCAGATGCGCCAACGCATCAACGGCCTTCGCACTCTACTCGTAGACCGCCTGCAAGCCGCAGGAGTGGACCGTGACTTTAGTTTCATTCAGAACGAGAAAGGCATGTTCTCCTTCTTAGGCATCAGCGTTCCGCAAGTGCAAACACTCGTGAAGGACTACAGCATCTACCTAGTAGATTCGAGCAGGATCAACGTAGCAGGCATCAACAACGCCAACATCGACTACCTTGTCAACAGCATCAAGAAGGTGATCGCTTAGGCCCGATAGAAATTCAAAACGTCAGAGCAACGTTCCAGACTTGCTAGAACCCACTGATTGGTAGGAGCGGGCTTGCCCGCGAAATGGTGCGATTGACACAGATCTGTGAAAGATTTTGGCCCTTCGCGGGCAAGCCCGCTCCTACAGACAGAGCAACGTTCCAATCTATCGGCTCGCCAACACCGACTTCAACGCAGACGCCATCTCACGTAATGCCTTCTCAGTAGTCTCCCAATTGATACAAGCATCCGTAATCGAAACACCATACTTGATCTCTTCCAGATCATCCGGAATTGGCTGATTGCCCTCGCACAGATTACTCTCCAGCATTACACCAATGATCGACTTATTGCCGCTCTTGATCTGCTCCGTAACACTAGTCAGTACATCCAGCTGCTTATTGTGATTCTTTTGCGAATTACCATGACTGCAATCCACCATGATGTTCACTGGCAGCATCGCCTTCTTCAAATCTTCCTCACAACGCTGCACAAACTCCGCTTCATAATTCGGTGTCTTGCCACCCCGCAGAATCACGTGGCAATGCGGATTTCCAGATGTCCGGAACGTCGCCACCTTGCCCTCATCCGTAATACTAATGAACGAATTTGCCGACGATGCCGAACGAATCGCATTCACCGCCACCGATAGACTACCATCCACATTGTTCTTAAAACCCACCGCAGAAGATATGCCACTAGACAACTTGCGATGCGTAGGAGACTCCGTAGTGCGTGCCCCGATCGCCGTCCAAGAAACCAAATCCTGCAAATACTGTGGAGAAATCAGATCCAGAGCTTCGACTGCGATAGGCAGGCCCAGACTATTGATATCCAGCATCAACTGCCGACCAATGCGCAGCCCTTGCTCGATGCGATGCGTGTTGTCCAGATTAGGATCATAAATCAAACCTTCCCAACCCACCGTAGTGCGCGGCTTCTCGAAATACACACGCATCACTAACATCAACGAGTCTTCCAATTCATCAGCCAAGGGTTTGAGCAAGCGGGCATACGCCATCGCCTCTTCAACATTATGAATCGAGCAAGGCCCAACCACGACAATCAGTCGCTTATCCTTACCATCCAAAATATTTTTGACGCCCTTATGACCATCCAAAACGGATTGCAGCGCGGGGCCAACAACAGGCATCGCCTCCTTCAATTGACGTGGGCTTGGCAGCTCTTCCTGCAAAACAATATGCAGATTATCGTTCTCTCTCTGGTCCATAATGATTCTCTTATCTCTTCTCAATGTGAGGCTTTAGTGCCTCACCTTAAACTTTTTCGCACTCGTTTAGTTGCTGAAGTTCTGTGCGAAGGAATGAGCCCCTTTAACACAATTGGTGAAGATCTGTGCACGCGGCGAACCCTTCGCGGGCAGGCCCGCTCCTACAAGTTGGTTCTTCCTCAGCTTGTTAGCTGTATTCAAATCGCCTGCAGGGCAGGCTCCTACAGTCAGAAATATATTCAAATTAAACGTTCGCCAAAGCCGATCCTACATTGTGTTGAAAATCCGATCGTCTGGTAATTTTATAAGGCCTAAGGCGTGCGGTGATGCCTGACAGGACCTTCGACGGCCATGGACGCCGTCGCAGAGCCCACATGGACCTACTCGCGGCGTGTCCTGACTGGCATTACCGTGCGGTTTAGGCCGAAGCAAGAACTCTAAATCCCAAAGCCCAAAGTAAAACCACTGCCAAAATAGTGCCACAATAATAATAAGCACCACTATCGCATTCTTTCTATCACGATAATGCAAACTCAGTGCAAATCATTCCTGTCCCCGAAAGTGCTGCAATCTCATTCCACTTACGAACAGGCCACAACAGTACAAGAAGAAACCACCGAAACACAGAATGCTCATTTCGATTACTCGCTTCCAGATACCCCATTCCAGCCAGCGCTCCCAATCCCCCGCAAAAATATACAAGAACGCACACATCAACACATTCGCGATCACTAGCCGCGTTAAGAATAATGCCCAGCCCACCTGAAACTTGAACACCCCCTGCACCACTAAGCCCCGCAGTAACAAACCAGCGTTTAGAGTTGCTGCCACCGACGTCGCTAATGCCAACCCCGTATGCCCCATATCGAACACGAACACAAAAAACAGGTTTAAAACCATGTTCGCTACCATCGCAATGATCCCGATACGCACCGGTGTCGACGTGTCCTGACGCGAATAATAGCCCGGCGCGAAGATCTTGATCGACATGAACGCTAATAGCCCCAAAGTGTAAGCCTGCAAGCTCGACGTCACCTTACTCACATCGTCTACGCTGAAATTCTGCCCCTGAAACAACGTAATAATCAACGGCTGGGAAAGCAGGAGTAAGGCCAAGCTCGCCGGCACCGCGACCAACAAAATCATGCGCAACGCCCAGTCTAGCATCGCCGAAAACTCCGTATTGGACTTGTCCGCATGTTTGCGAGACAAGCTCGGCAATACCACTGTCGCGATCGCGATTCCGAAAATTCCCAATGGTAACTCTACCAAACGATCCGAGAAATACAGCCAAGACACGCTGCCCGATACCAATAAAGACGCGATAAAAGCATCTAACAACAAATTAATTTGGCTAACGGAAACGCCAAACAATGCCGGAATCATAAGTGTCATTACCCGTTTCACGCCCTCATGTTGAGGCCGCATTTTTGGCAATGGCAGCAAGCGTAAGCGCGCCAAATAGGGCAACTGGAACACCAACTGGCAGACTCCCGCTATCAGCACCCCCCAAGCAAGGGCCACCTCCGGTTGCGCCATGTAGGGACTTAGAAAGACCGCCGAACCGATCATCGCGATATTCAACAGCGCTGGCGTTAGCGCTGGAATCGCGAACTTATCGTAGCTATTGAGGATGGCACTCGCGAAGGCTGTCAGCGAAATTAGGAATAGGTACGGAAAAGTGATGCGCAGCATATCCACAAACAGCGCGAATTTAATCGGATTGTCGCGAAAACCATAGGCGATGGGTACCGAAATGAACGGCGCTGCAATTACTACTATGACGGTGAGCGCCAGCAACACGGCACTGAGGCTACCCGCAACACTATCTACCAACTCTTTGACTTCGGTATGCAAGCGTTGGGAGCGATACTCCGATAGCACCGGTACGAAGGCTTGATTGAATGCACCTTCCGCGAAGAGTCTACGCAGGAAATTGGGGATCTTGAAGGCGAGGAAGAAGGCATCCATGCCGTCGCCTGGGCCAAACATGCGCGCCAATACGACATCTCGGGCAAGGCCTAACACGCGGGAGACCATGGTCATGCTGCCAGTCACGGCGCTAGAACGAAGCAGGCCGCCCCGTCGACGGGGCGGCCTGCTATTCTCGGTCTGATTTTCCTGAGATTGATCACTCATCTTGTGAAGCTCTTTGTGTACGGGATATCCATGCGCTAAAACTTCTCAAGACTTGTTGCGGGCCTTACTTATTGAGTGCGCGCAACATCCAAGCGGTCTTCTCATGGAGACGCATCCGGTCAGAAACCAACGCGGCGGTCGATTCGTCATCTGCGCCCTGTGCCAGTTTCAGCACTTTGCGGCAGGTCTTCACGACGCTCTCGTGACCCTTGGTCAGCAAGTCAACCATCTCGGCATCTTTGGGCACCCCGTCGACCTCTTTGATAGAGCTCAATTTGTCGAATTCTTTATAGGTGCCAGGCGCTGCCACATCTAGCGTGCGAATACGCTCTGCGATGTCATCCACTGCCACCGCTAACTCGGTGTATTGTTCTTCGAACATCAGGTGCAACTCTCGAAAGCGCGGGCCCGTAACATTCCAGTGGAAATTGTGAGTCTGCAGGTAGAGTGTGTAGGAATCTGCAAGCAAATGCTTCAATCCTTCAGCAATCTCTGTGCGGTCCGTTTCTTTAATTCCGATGTCAATCTTCGTCATTATCTAACTCCTTTTCGTTACTGGATTTACGCTGCGCAGTATGCCACAACGAATCCTTAATTTCAATTTTCAATATATTTATCGAAAATTGATAGTATTTTTATATCTAAAATACTTATTAAATAGGAGTAGTAATTAATTGTTCTATAAGTACTTTATTGATCAACTTAAAGCAACATATAAGGTTTGCACATCATCATCATCATCAATCGCGTGTAAAAAAGCCTCAACCTCCTCGCGCTCTGCATCGCCCAATTCCACCAGATTCTTAGGCTTGTATCCTAGCTTGGCAGACTCGACAGTAAAACCGAAATCAGGCAGCGCCTTGCACACAGAATCTAGGTCAGTAGGGTCGGTCAGAAACAGTGTAGCGCCTTCGTCGGCGGGCTCGAGATCCTGCGCTCCTGCCTCGATAGCGGCAAGGTCTGGATCTGCATCGGGGGAGTTAGGAGAGGCCTCGATCATGCCGAGATAGTCGAAATCCCAAGACACCGAACCGGAGTTACCCAGCTGCCCCTTGCGGAACAACACGCGCATGCTGGAGTAGGTGCGATTGGAATTATCGGTGAGACACTCGACGATGACGGGCACTTGATGCGGCGCGAAACCTTCATAGGTGAGCTTCTCGTAGCTCACCGCCTCATCGAGCAAACCAGCGCCTTTCTTGATGGCACGCTCGAGCGTCTCGCGCGTCATAGAGGCTTTTTTAGCCTGCTCCACCGCCAGACGTAGGCGTGGGTTCATATCCGGGTCGGCGCCATTACGCGCGGCAACCATGATTTCTTTAGTCAGTTTCGTGAAAATGCGGCCTTTAGCGTTAGCTGCGACTTCTTTGTGTTTTACTTTCCACTGTGCGCCCATGTTGAGTCTCAAATCCGTACTAAAAAAATGAAGAAATAGGGACGCTGATAATACGGGGTATTGTCACCGACCACAAACGGCGCGGGGACCACAGAGCCACTAGAGCTGGATTACTCGCCCTCCTGCCGCCTCTGCATCTTCGGCATCGTGCGTGACCATGATGGCCGGCAATCCGGCCACCTTCAGCCCCGCGAAGACAAACTCACGCACCTCGCGGCGCAAGTGGGTATCCAGCCGCGAGAACGGCTCATCCAACAGCACCGCTCTGGGCTCGGACAACAGCAGCCGTTGCAGGGCAACGCGGGAGCGCTGCCCGCCGGAGAGTGTCTCTGGGTCACGCATTGCGAAACCCTCAAGCCCAATGGAGGCTAGCGCCTGCTCTACCCGTGCGGCCTTATCAAATGTTGCTGCCGGTAGGGCGAAACGCAGATTGCCCCCGACCGAGAGATGAGGAAACAGCAAGGCATCTTGAAACAACAGGCCAACATGGCGCTGCTCGGCAGGTAGATCGTTGAGCTGCACGCCGTCGAGACGAACGAGACCCGTGGCCTCGAAGGCCGGCGCTAGAAAACCAGCGAGATAGGCGAGTAGGCTCGACTTGCCAACCCCGGAAGGCCCCATAACAGTCAATACTTCGCCGCCACGGATTTCGGCGTCTAAAACCAATAACTGCCGGCCCTCCAAACTGATGCGGATGTTGTCTAGTTGCAGATGATGTTCGTTCAATTCAATCCCCTCATGCCGCGCCTATTACGCCATAGCAAGCGCGGCAAGAATAGCGCAAGTGCGAAACCCAGCATCGGGATGAGCGCCTGTAATAACGCCCAAACCGCGACGATGCCGCGACTCCCACCGGAGGCCAGCGCAACAGCCTCCGTGGTCAGACTCGGCACACGACCAGCTCCGATCAACTGCGTCGCGAGGTATTGGCTCACGCTCACCGCGATGGCGATCGCCGCGGCCGTCAGACAGGGTGCCAGTAATAGCGGCAGGCGCACTCTCCAGAAGATACACCAAGGCGAGGCCCCCAGTGTGGCGGCGAGCTGGCTCCAGCGCGGATCTAGGCGCCGGTAAGCCTCGGCAAGAGTGAGGAAGGTATAGGGCAGAACAAATATGAGGTGCGCGAAAATCACCAGCTTAATGTCGGGCGCCCAGCGCAGGAACTCCGTGGCTACGATCAGGCCGAACAGGAAGGCTATCTGTGGCACTAGCAAGGGGAGATACAGTAGCAGCATCGAGGGAGACAGGCGCTTACCGGCACGCTGTTCACTCTCGAGTACCGCGATCACCATCACGATGGCGAGCACAGTTGAGACGAGCGCGATTAGCAGCGTGTTGGCCAAGGGCAATCCAATCTCGCCAAGCGCCCTACTCCACGCCTGGGTCGTCCAAGCGCCCGGCAGATTATCCGGGAAGCGCCAGAAGCCTGCGAAGGAGTTAATGAGCAAAGCGAACACGCCCCCTACAGAGATCAGCACCGCTAGGCCAACCCCCACCTGCCCAGTGATTCTGAGCGAAGCCTCGCCGGTGCGTCGCTCACCACGGCTTATCCAGCGCCGCCCCAGCCATGCCCCAAGCTCTTCGATTAAGCGCCACAGCAATAGCGCGACGAGGGTGACGCCCAGCTGCAGCAAGGCGCCGGCCGCCGCAACGAAGCGATAGCTTAGGTCGGGGTCATTGAACCATTGCAGCACCATGACGCTTAAAGTGTAGGGCAGGTTCGGCCCGAGTATCAGCGACACATCCACTGTCGCGGAGGCGAAGGCGATGACGGCGTACACGGGCAGGCGAATAAGTGGGTATAACGCCGGCACCACCGTCATTAACCAAGCGCGGCAAGGTCGGTAGCCGAGGGAGCGGGCAATGGCAACACGCTTCTCTGGCTGGATTTGCGGCAATGCCGCTAGGGCCATCAAGAGCAGGAAGGGAATCTCCTTGATGATCAGCCCTAGGCTCATCGTCAGCCCCCAATAGTCATTGACTACCAAGACATCCGGCGGGCTAATAAGCCCATTAAGCTCCGGCGAGATAAGCCGCATAAACAGGCCAGAAGGCGCAATCAGGAAGGCGAGCCCGAAGGCTGCTGCGGCATGGGGAATTGCCAGAAGTGGCGCCACGAGTCTGCGCATCCAGAGCTCTAGGCGAGTGCCTGCCGCACCCGCTAAAAACAATAACACTAGGCTAAGCGCACACAACGGGGTAAGTAGTCCCGCCATAAGACTCACAGTAACGCTGTGGGCCAAGCCGGGAATTGCGAATAGTTGGGCAAAATAGGCGAGCGTCAGCTGCTCCCCGCCCAGCACCGGCAAATACCCGAAGGCCGGCAACAGCGTAAGGACCAACCCTAAAACCACCGGCGCAACCAGCACGAACAACACTAAGCTTGGCGCTAGGCGGATAGCTAGGTTGGAAGGCCGCGCCTTAGCGTGCGCCATAGCGCTCAATCCAGGCGCGTTCTAGGGCATCCATCCAGTCCGGGTGGGGCTCGCGCAGCGTGTTGCCCAAGGCGTCGGGCGTTAGTGTGGCGGGGCCTGGCTCTATAGCCTCGAAGAGTGCCCGCTCGCTTGTGGAGAGCTGCGCCATGCTCAGTACCGTGGCGCTGCCCATGACTTGGGGATCGTAGGCATGCGCCTGCGCTTGCGCGGACAATAGGAAATTTGCCAACACCATGGCTCCCGCCTTGGCCTGCGCGTTGAAAGGGATGGCGAGAAAACTCACATTGCCTATACTGCCACCGCTAAGCACATAGCTGCGGACAGTCAGAGGTAATTCACCCGCCGCGATGCCCGAGTTCGCCTCGGACGGACTGAAGCTCACGGCGAGGCTAATTTCACCATCACCCATCATGCGACGCAGTTCCGTGCCGCCCGCCGGGAAACTACGCCCAGCGCGAAGCAACTGCGGGTGCAGAGCATCGAGAAAATCCCATAGAGGCGCTGTGATACTAGCGAACTGCGCAGGCACAACCGGGCGATACAACGGCGCGCTGTCCACTGCAAGTTCTAGTAAAGCCTGCTTCAGGAAGGTGGAGCCGAGAAACACTGGGGGCCGGGGATAGGTGAACTGCCCCGGATTAGCCTGCGCCCACTGTAATATCTCGCGCATGCTGCGCGGTGGGGAATCGAGCGTAGCGCTGTCGTAAAAGAACACGAGCTGGGAGCGAGTCCAGGGAGCCTCATAACCTTCGACCGCGATGGTGAAATCTTCGCGCATCTCTGGATGCCCATCCGCGTCTACCAATGCGAAGTTTGGCAGCTGTTCCGCCCACGGACCGAACAACAACCCATTGCCCTTCATCGTGGCAAAGTTCTCACCGTTAACCCATAACAGATCGACGGTGCCCTCTTGTTGATTACCCGCCAGCTTCTCGGCCAGAACACGCGAGACGCCCTCGGCCGTGTCGCTGAGTTTCACATGGGTGACCGTGACGCCGTAGCGTGACTCCAGTTGCTGCCCCGCCCAGGCAATATAGCTATTGATTTGCGGATCACCGGCCCAGGCGTCGAAATAGACGGTCTGCCCTCTCGCCTCACTCAGTACCTGCTCCCAATTAGCCGGTTCCAGGGTGGCAGCAGAGGTAGGCAGGGCCAATAGGCACGAGAGTAGACTGGCCAGTAACGCGGAGATCACAGCCTTCATCCTATGCGCATCCTCAGGAACCCAGCTTGGCGCCCGCGGCGGTTGTGTCCTCGGTGGGCGCGGAGCGCGCGAGTATGCCCATGCGCTTAGCGCGGCGGGCTCGGTAACGCTCGTCCAACACTTTACCCAACACCTCCTGATGGAATCGATCACAGCCGATACACAGATTCTGATAGGGCTGACCGTCGGGTGTTTCAGTCTTCGAGGCTTCGAGGAACTTGGCCTCGCTCCAGCCTGCAAACTCCCCCATTTTCTCCGGCGCACCGGCATTGATTGCGCGGATTGCAGGGTGATCGGCGAGATCGTCCAGAATGCTGATTAGAGATTCTTCTGCTAGGCTGCCCAGCGGATGCGCGGTCTTTAAGCAACAAGGGTAGACGTCGCCAGTGGGATCGATCGAGACCTCCGAGCCAGCCTTGCCGTAATTGAGAAAGTTCAAGCCGCCCGACCAGGCATTGCAGAAGTTATCTTCGAGAGTCGCCGTCGAAAGGCCATTCTGCCAAGCCCGACCTCTAGGCCAGAGCTTGCCGATCCAGACCTCTTCGGTAGCGCCGAACATATTGTAGAGCGGGGTATCAGGGCTCATCTGCAGTCGACGCTCATCGAACAGGGCTGCATTCTCGACCCCTGCCGCGGCAAACATTGCCTGCAAGTCAGCAATGAGCTTCTTCCGCTTATCGCCTTCCATGCCGACGTGATAGTCATCCATGCCCGAGACGGAGATCGTCCACACCCCAAGCGCTAGTAATTCATCGATAATTTTGGGGGTGAGTAGATCGCCTGTGGTCTGCACCACTATCTTCACGCCGCCTTCATTGCGGTATTTGTCGCACATCGCCTCGAGGGTGGGATACAAGACACGCTCGCGCACAGGTTCGGTCATGACGTCGCCGCCAGAGATGATGATGCGACCGATACGCTCGACGCTCGTTGCCACGCCGTCCACTGTAATCTGCTCGCTGTAGCGCATGCTGGTGGGTAAGTTAGCGATGATGCACGGCGCATTGCGCTCCGCCTCGGCGACCACCTCTTCTAGTTCTTCACGAATATACGGACGAAAGCGGTCTTCATAGCAGTGCTTGCAGCGACGATGACAGTGCCAGCATAAAACGTAGTAAATCGACTCCATGGCAAATCCTTCGTTGTTCGCGTTCGATCAACAGCTTCTTGAGGCCAGCGCGCTGCGGATGCTTCTAAAGCACTACGCGCAGACTAATAGAGCTAGATCACTGACTCAAGCACCTAGCGCAAGTCGGCGTGGAATACATGTAACATAACATTGCTCTCGATGGACCAGATCTCGCCCTCGGCAAATCGCGCCTGAGCCTCCTCTATCGTGCAAGTGACAACTTCTCGCGCACCAAACTCATCGACATAAAAGCCTAAAGTTCCCGCACCGGCCTGCGCGATTGCGTGCTCTGCAACCCAGTCCTGCAATTGATTTAAAGTCTCACCCTCGAATTGACGTGACATCGCGCGAGCAATTTCCAAGACCGAGGCCTCCTCTTCTACGAATTCGTCAAATATGGCGATCTTGCTCTGTTCCAGCATATTGCTTGTCTCTCTAATAGACGGGCTTAAGCCCAATTTGTTGCATCGGCACTGCATTAAGCTTGCGGCACGACATTCGGCGCTCTCACTTTGACGACAAAAGGATAGGCAAAGACCACTGCAAGAATTAATGTCGCACCCGCGTAAAAAGCCGTCCCTAACTCCCTTTGTTCGCCAAGAATTAGCACCGCGAGAATGATCGCATAGATCGGCTCCATATTGACGGCTAACGCCGAGGCATAAGCTGATAAATGCCGCAGAGCACGCAAAGACAGCGCAAAGGGCAACAATGTGCACAGCAAAGCAAGGACCAACAGATAGCCCAAGTCCGTATTGCTTGGCAGCGCAAACATTTGCGCAGGGGCCGGCCATATGGCTGCGGAAGAAGATCCACTAGGCGACCAAAGCACGAGGAGAAGACCTAATACGGCAACGAACAGCCCCCCACTGAGCATCTCCAGAGCCGTGGCACTAAGGGCATCGGTGCGATGAATTAGGCGCTTGTTGTAGGCGCCAAACAGCGCCGCGAAAAGTGCTGAGAACACACCAACGAACACACCAGCGTTCATATCCTCGGGCGTACCACCCACTATCAACGCGATGCCCGGCACTGCAAGTACGCCCAGCCAAAGTTCGCGCAGCACGAAGGGGCGACCCGTCACTAGAGGTTCGATTACGCAGAGAAATACTGGCACCATCGCCATACAAGTTGCAGCGACCGAGGCATTGGCGAGTTTCACGGCGCCGTAAAACCCTAACCAATGGAGCGCGACTAGCACGCCCACGCCGCTGAAGGCTAAGAAGTGACGCCGGGACAACCTCGCTAGTGAACGCCAAACTCGCGGCGCGCAGAAGAGCAATACCGCAACCAATAGCATGCGCCACAGCACCAAGGGCATTGCGGCCATGCTAATCAGCTTGCCTATGATCGCTGTAAAGCCCCACAGGAAGACGCAAAAATGGATCTGAAGCCAGGCTTTTTGAGTTTCGGGCATCGGGACAGGCTACTCGGCGCAGAGGTTAGAACAGTGGGCATGACGATTGATCATGGTCGGTCATGCATGAGCCCACAGGGTAAAGAACTCGGGGACAATAACCAAGTGCAATCGCTCTTAGTGGGGATCTGTCAGTTCGGGGCGGAGCGGCTAGACTTCTCACTCCTTAGCGAACACGGATCACAAGGCGATGAAATACGCAGAGACATTGCAGAAAGGGCAAATACTGAGCAGCAACCCCTATGTCTGTCTTTTTGACGACTATGTGAGCGCTCAGGAGATCGAACATATCTTAATCGTTGGCGACAAACTGCTAGCGCCTGCTCTTGTAACAGGAGCAAACGATGGGGTCATCAGCGCCACGCGTGCCGGGCGCAATTGCTGGATTGCTCATCGCCACGACGAAGTGATCGCGGGGGTCTGCGAGCGCGTGTTTAGCTAAACCCGTGTATTGAGTCTCGTTCGCCCTCCCCTGTATCATGCGCCATTCCACCTGCACCCCAGCTTAAGAAGACTGAAAACTATGGAAACGACGAGAATGAGGTCCCGCTTACGGGCGATGGGACCCGGCTTGGTAATGTCATCAGCCGCAGTGGGTGGTTCACATCTGGTGGCCTCGACACAGGCAGGCGCGCTGTTCGGCTGGCAACTATTGTGGCTAATTCTGCTGGTCAATCTACTCAAATACCCTTTCTTTCGCTTCGGGGTGCAGTACACCATCAACGAGAACGAGAGCCTGATCCACGGCTATCTGCGCAAGGGGCGTGGCTACCTCATTAGCTTCACGGCGCTGAACGTGGTGGCGGCCATTGTGAACACTGCAGGCGTCCTAATACTGAGCGCCAGCCTGCTGCAATACTTCCTCCCTTGGAACCTTTCCCTCACAAGCCTGTGCTGGTTGTTACTTGCGGTGTGCCTCACGATTCTTCTAGCAGGGCACTACAAGTTGTTGGACCGAGTTTCGAAAGTGATCATGTTTGTACTAACCGTGACGACGGTATTTGCGTTATTAGTGGCATGGCAGAACGGGCCGACGGCGCCAGTGGACTTCGTGAGCCCGTCACCGTGGCAGCTTTCGGCGTTGGCGTTCATCGTGGCGATGATGGGCTGGATGCCGGTGCCGATAGAGATCTCGGCGATCAGTTCTCTTTGGACACGCTCCAAGCAGAAGCTGACGCAGGTAAACCTGTCTGATGCGTTATTCGATTTCAATGTGGGCTACGGCGTGGCGGTATTGTTGGCGGTGGTGTTCTTGTCGCTGGGGTCTTTAGTGCAACATGGTTCGAATCAGGAGATCGCGCTAGCAAGTGCGGCGTTCGCACAGCAGTTAGTGGCGATGTACGCGGATACCATCGGGCAGTGGTCGCGCTACCTAGTGGCGGGGATCGCGTTCTTGTGCATGTTCGGAACGACACTAGCGGTGATGGATGGCTATGCAAGGACACTGGATGAGTCGTTCCACCTTTTAAGAAAGGAGCCGAAGCCGGAGCAGGCGTGGACACTGAATGTGTGGATAGTAGCTCAGGCGTTCCTAGGGATGGCGATCATTCTATTCTTCCAGAGCGCACTAGCACCGATGCTAAGCTTCGCAATGACACTAGCGTTCATCACCACACCATTCTTCGCGTGGCTGAACTTCGACTTAGTCCGCAAAACCCACATCTCTAAAGGCATGAACGTCCTAGCATGGATAGGGATGTTCTACCTGACCCTGTTCGCAGTTGGGTTTGTCGTTTGGTGGTTTTTTAGTTAGCTAAGTCTAAGTTGAAAAAAACCTCTGACTGTAGGAGCCTGCCTGCAGGCGAAGGTCTGAATCTTCCACAGACCTTCGTCAATCACCCCCATTCGCTTGCAGGGCAAGCTCCTACCAAGTTTAGACTTCGTGCATATAAACTGATCGCCTGCAGGCGATTTGACACACGAAAAATAAATTAGACCTCGTGCACGTAAACGTTGCGCTTGATGCTGCCGCCTAGTAGGTGAGCTGGCCAACGGAATGAGCTTACGAATGACACTAGCACTGCCGCCGCGTATGGGATTGCTTGGATCGTTAGGACCACGCTCCAGATGCTTAGGTCTGGGCTCCCGAACTCCCTTGGTACTAGGCTCAGCATAATCACGACTGATATTAGGCTGATCAGCATTAGTGACTCTTCTCGCACTGCCGCTAATGCCTGTAGGACCGCCGATGGGCGCGCCATTTTCGGCGTGCGTACGAACGGCATATTGTCCGTGAACAAACCCTTCAATGTCGCCAAGCCTACTGTGTGTGACAACGCCAAGCCCGCGATTGCTGCCGCCACTGTCTGGCGCAAGTTTGCCTTAACGCGCGAACGGTAAAGATACACCATCTTCGACAGCTTGAACGCGAACAACGACAGAGGCAACACAGAGAACATGACCAGTGGTGCATCGATCTGCGTCGGCGACACGATCATCGCGATTGACCAAGCGATGGCCGATAGATTGAAGATCAAGTTAAAGCCATCAGCAACCCACGGCAACCAGCCCGCTAAGAAATGGTAGCGCTGCCCGTTCGTTAAGCCCGACGATTTTGTGGTGAACAACTCCTTAGTGTGACGACGCAGAATCTGCATCGCACCATAGGCCCAGCGTAAGCGCTGCTTCTTATAATCGATAAAGGTATCTGGCATCAAACCGCGGCCGTAGCTATAAGAAAGATACAAGGCCTCGTAGCCGGCCTCGAAAATACGCAGACCCAGCTCCGCATCCTCGGTAATGCACCACTCGCCCCAGCCACCGACCTCTTCCAAGGCCGAGCGCCGCACGAGAGTCATGGTGCCGTGTTGGATAATGGCGTTCCGCTCGTTGCGAGTGACCATACCGATCTCGAAGAAACCTCGATACTCGGCGAAACACATGGACTTGAAGGCATTATCGTCTTGATCGCGATAATCCTGTGGCGATTGTACTATCGCGATACGCGGGTTCTCGAAAGCCCCTACCAAGTCGCGTAGCCAGTTTGGTTCCACTTGATAATCGCTGTCGATCGCGGCAACCACTTCGGCATCTTTGTGCGTATTCTGTAACGCATAGTTTAATGCGCCAGCCTTGAAACCCGATAGCGGCGATACGTGGAAGAAGCGGAAACGTTCGCCTAGTAACTCGCAATGCTTCTGCACCGGACGCCAGACCGCCTCGTCGCGGGTATTGTTGTCGATGACTATGACTTCGAAATCCGGATAGTCCAGCGCCGCGAGTGCGTTCAAGGTTTCGATCATCATGTCGGCAGGTTCGTTATACGCCGGCACATGAATAGATACTTTGGGTATGCGCGAGGGATTGAGGATTGTCGGCTTCATCTGACGATTGCGTACGGTATACCAATGGGCTTCTGCCCATTCATGTGCCTCGGTCAACAAAATGGTGACGACGCCAAGCATGCCTATTACTAACAATACACCGACGATAAGCGAAGTTACCGTTAGGTATTGCTGCGAGTAGTCATAGATAATCCACACCAGCACCGTGGCGGTACCGGAGGCTACCAAGGCGAGTAGTCCATAGCCTTTGGTTTTGAGAGTTTTACTATTGAAGCAGAACAGCCCAAGCATGATCACAGAGGTCAGGATGGAAATAACAGCCAATACGTGCCAGTCGGGCACGCGAACAATAGGTTCTGCAAAGGAAAATTTGGGTTTACGATCCACGTCGTAAACACCCCAATAGGCTCCTACTCCGCCTTCGTTCTGGGCTTTCCAAGGTTGGTCGAATGCTTCCATTAAGAAGTATTCATAGTTTTCTTGTTCTGCACGAAATAGGAAGCGACGCAGGAACAGGGCTTCGTTAGCCTCACTCGCCACTGCCGCCTCGCGGGTGCGTCCGTCCGAGGGCCAGCCCACTTCTCCGATCAAGATCTCTTTGCCTGGGAATGCGCTTTTCAGCTCATTCATCTTCTCTACAATGTAATCGACGGCAAAATCCACGCTGATGCCTTCCCAGTAGGGCAGCATGTGCACGGTAATAAAATCGACATGCTCGACCAATTCTGGATAGCGAATCCAGACATGCCATGGCTCAGCGGTACTAACCGGTTGCGACACTTGTGACCTGACTCGGTCTAGGAAAACAGCCAGATCGGCGACGCTGAATTCGCCGCGGAGAAACGTCTCGTTGCCAACCATCACGTGCGTGATATTGGAATAAGTATTTGCGAGTTCGATGCCTGCCTCGATCTCCTGCTGGTTCACTTGTGCATCAGTGCCCAACCAGATCCCTAAGGTGACATCCATATCGACGTCGCGCGCGAGCGCGGGAATAGTAGCAAGGCTACGCAGGCTGGAATAAGTGCGTATTGCACGGGTATTTTCGGACAACAGCTCCACGTCGGAGCGAATCTCATCTTCGGTGGGCATGACATTGAAGATTGCATCTTGGCCACGTTGGAAAGGCGAGAAGGCGAAACCGCTGATCTCCTCTGGCCAAGGCACCACTTCGGTTGGGCGATTGACTAACGCCCAGATTGCAAAAGTCACTATGGCAAACAATAGTGCTACGAACAGGGTCGAGATACGCATAATTTCGGGGTCGATTCTATAAATGGATAAGCAGGACAAACGGCGCGCATAGTAGAGTTACGTCTCCCCATCGTCAATAGATCAGGGCACTATATTTTTTCTTAAGAAGCCCTTGCAAACGGCTTGATTTAGAACACTTTTTTTCTAGCAGCGCGCTTGCTTTTTCCTAATAACGAATTAGCAGTGCAAAGTCGGAATAACGCCCTCATTCGGAGCACGAAAACGTCCATAAACTTACTCTGTTTCTAATCGAAGCATCCAAAAGGAGATCTCTCATGTCAACGATTAGCAAAGTATTCTGCGCTACGCTTCTCTTTTGCAGCAGCCAAGGCAGTTTTGGTGAGCGAATCGAGGTCGCACTCGATGACAGCCGCGCACTCGGCGTCTACCTCTTATTGCCTACTGCAGCAAATACTACGCCCGCACCGTTGCTGATTTTGATGCCTGGAGGTAGTGGCGAGGAAGCACTAGCGCGCGACCTGCAGTACTGGCTGGGCGAGGAGTTTCAGCAACGCGGTTGGGCGGTGGCCATTCCTGTCTCACCTAATCAGCGCTCCTTTCGCGGCGCCAACAATACTTTAGTGCCACTTCTCATTAACGTATTGCAACAAGACAAGCGTATTGCAACTGGTAAAGTCTTGCTTGCCGGCATCTCCAATGGTGGCATGTCTGCGCTGGAGATCGCTTCCGCCTCGCCAGAGCGCTTTCGCGGGATAGTCGCGGTCCCTGCCCTCGTGCCACAAGGCTTGGCAGTGAACAAGCTAGCGGGCATGCCGATCTATCTTCGTATAGGCGATCAGGATGAGATGACGTGGATGACGCGTTTAGATGAGACAACACAGACCCTACGCGACGGGGGCGCGCTTGTCGATGCGGGGCTAGTGTTCATGTCGCCACATATGTTCCAGATGGAATGGGAGACACTCGACCCGTGGCTAGAAGCGCTACCAGGCGCCGCTAATTAAGCAACGCCCTCGCGGTTTTAGAAGTTGTGTTCAACGAGAGGGCTTGTCTCGGCATCGTAGTCGACACCCTCGACGCCGAATCCAAACAAGCTTAGGAAATCGCTTTTATAGCCTTTAAAGTCCGTTAGCTCAAAAAGATTCTCTTCTGTCACCTGTGGCCAGATCGCTTCGACTCGCGCCTGCACGCTAGGATCCAATTCCTTTTCATCCACGCGAAAGCGGTTCATTTCGTCTAAACGTGGCGCATCGCTATACAAGCATTCGGTAAACAGACGCTGCAATTGCTCGATAGGACCCTCATTGCTGCCATCTGCCTTCATGACCTTGATCAGGATCGAAAGATAAAGCGGCATAACAGGTATCGCAGCACTGGCCTGTGACACAAGTGCCTTGAGCACTGACACATGTGCGTCGCCATGAACATTTGTAAGACTAGTGCGAATAGCCTTCGCAGCGCGATCTAGATCCTCTTTCGCCTTACCAATAGTGGCATGACCGTAGATTGGCCAAGTGAGCTTATCGCCTAAGTAGGTATAGGCCACGGTCTGACAGCCATCAGCCAACAGGTCGGCTTCTTGCAGCGCCTTGATCCACAACTCCCAATCCTCGCCACCCATTACTTTCACTGTGGCGGCGATCTCTTCCTCGCTTGCCGCCTCTACTGTGACATCACTGACCTTGAGGCTATCGGTATTGAGATTTTTCGCGGTATACGCGGCGCCGATGGGCTTGAGTACAGAGGAATACACCTCGCCAGTGACTGGGTCCGTGCGGCGAGGCGAGGCGAGGCTATACACTACTAGGTCTACCTTGCCGAGATCCTTCTTCAGCTGCGCAATTACCTGCTCTTTGCAGGCAGTCGAGAAGGCGTCGCCGTTGATGGTATGGGCGTACAGGCCTGCGACCTCTGCCTCGGCATGAAAAGCGGCAGTATTGTAGTAGCCCGCGGAGGCAGTCTTGGTCTCTGTCGGTGGCTTCTCAAAACACACGCCAAGGGTCTTAGAATTGCTGCCGAATGCCGCTGTAATGCGTGAGGCGAGCCCGTATCCTGTAGAGCTTCCCAACACTAGAACGTTCTTCGGTCCACCTGAGACAGCACCCTGCGCCTTTGTAAAGTCGATCTGCGCTTTAACGTTGGCGGCGCAACCTTGAGGGTGGGCGTTAATACAGATGAAACCGCGAACTTTTGGCTTAATAATCATGAATCGTCCTTATCTACAGTATTGCTGTGGGGGTCGAGGCGAGGAGCTAAAGAGCCCCATCGAAGGCGGTCATTATAGAGCCGATTGCAGTGTTGACAACACCCGTTTAAGTCGGCATAGTACCGCGTCTTAATTTCGGCTACTGAGGAAGGCTTTCTCAGAGTCTGGTTTACACGTTTGGTCTACATTTTGGACCTACTCAAAAGGCTAACCAGGCACGCCGTATAACGTATTCATTGTGAATTGCATAAGCATCAAAGGAGCACCAGTTGGCTAACACCGCACAAGCCCGAAAGCGCGCCCGTCAAGGCGAAGTACAACGTCGTCATAACGCGAGCTTTCGCTCAATGGTTCGTACCTACCTGAAAAAAGTCCTTGCGGCTATTGAGTCCGGTGATTACGAGAAAGCAACCACTGCCTATAGCGCAGCGGTGCCTGTTATCGATCGCATGGCTGACAAAGGCATTATTCATAAGAATAAGGCTGCTCGTCATAAGAGCCGTCTAAATACTGCAATATTGGCGCTCAAAGCTGCCTAAGACGTAGAGTCTAAATTGCAGAAATGAAAAAACCGGCTCGCGCCGGTTTTTTCATGCCTAAAATAAAGTGAGTCGCGGGTTTCAAGGCTGGAGCGCGCTGCTTTACATTCCACGACAGTGCTTGTGGCGAGTTCGATGGTGCAATGTAATCACCCACTAAATTAACAAAAGATCGCTGATCTTTATGGTATCTACAAAATTAGAGGGGCGATGCGGGGTGCTATGATGGCAGACCTTGAACTGTCTGGCCGATGAATTGCTCCTGCATTCTCGACACTCCTGCCACCCATGGAGGTCGGGTAGCATTTCCAGAGCCTATATGAATGTATTCTTGGCGTGTCTGGCAGTGAAGTACGCCGCAGTGACACTCGTGCAACGGGGCACTCTTTATTTATTCGGTTAGCACTAGGTTGTCGCGATGAATGACCTCTTCCTCACCCGCATAACCCAGTAAAGCTTCGATCTTGTCACTGCTGCAACGCAGAAGCAGGCTCATCTCTTTGCTATCGTAGTTCACCAGCCCGCGCGCGATCTCCTTTCCCGCCGTATCGACGCAGCTCACGACATCACCGCGCTCGAAACGCCCCTGTGCGCCGATCACGCCCACTGGCAATAGGCTGCGGCCAGAATGCTGCAACACCTTTACCGCGCCGTCATCTAGCTCTAAGCGTCCTTTAGACTTGAGCTGCCCAGCTAACCACTGCTTACGTGCTGCAACGGGTTGACGCTCGGGCAACAGCAGCGTGCCAATCTCTTCACCTTTGGCGAGGCGCTCGAGCACTAATGGCTCGCGGCCATTCGCGATTATAGTGCAGGCCCCGGAGCGGGCGGCGAGCTTCGCAGCAGTTACCTTGGTAATCATGCCGCCGCGGCCCACATTATTACTGCTGCCAGCCATCGCCTCTAGGCTGGGGTCGCCGGCCATGGCGATACTGATTACGGGTGAGTCTGGGTCCTTGCGAGGGTCGGTTTTGTGCAGCCCCTTCTGATCGGTGAGGATGACCAGGGCATCGGCGTTGACTAGGTTCGCGACAAGCGCCCCTAGTGTGTCGTTATCGCCGAAGCACAGCTCTGCAGTCGCGACGGTGTCATTCTCATTGATGACCGGCACGACATTCATGCTCACTAGAGTGGTGAGGGTACTGCGCGCATTGAGATAACGTCGGCGATTGGATAGGTCGTCGTGAGTTAGCAGTATCTGAGCGGTATGCACCCCATATTGCATGAAATAGCTCTCATAGGCCTGGATAAGTCCCATCTGCCCAACGGCCGCGGCAGCCTGCTGCAGATGAATCTCCTTAGGACGGCGCTTCAAGCCAAGCCGAGCCACCCCTTCGGCAACTGCGCCCGATGACACCAGCACTATCTGAATGCCTTGCTTCTGCAGCGCCACTAATTGCTGAACCCAACCGGCAATCGCCTCTTTGTCGAGACCCAGGCCGTTATTGGTGATCAGCGAGCTGCCTATCTTGACGACCCAGCAACGTGTCTTTAATAACTCTTTGCGCATGGCGTTAGGAAACCCTTCGGGGGAATTGTGCAAACCTTGATCGGGACAGACTCAGTAGTCTTCGTCCTCATCGTAGTCATCATCTTCGAGGTCGGCTTCCATCTGCTCGCGCAGGGCCCTGCGGGCCGCCTTGCTCTTCTCGATACTCTTGCGAATCTCATACTCCATCTCACGATCGAACTCGGCCTGCGCTTCCTGATAATCTGGATCTTCTTTCAGGTTTACTCGATGCGTCTCGACCGAGACCATAATCGCTTGAGAGAGGTCCGCGCAGCCGCCGCCGCTGATCGCAGTGATCTGGAAAATTTTGCCCTTCCACTGCAATTCTTTCTTAATGCGCTTGACCAAGGCATCGCGCTCCTCTTCGGGCACGAGGTCGAACTTATTCAACACCAGCCAGCGCTCTTTCTTGGACATCGTGGGGCTGAATTTCTCCAACTCGTCCCTGATCTTGCGGGCGTGCTCCACCGGATCTGCGCCATCGAGTGGCGCAACGTCGAGCATGTGTAGCAGCAGACGCGTTCTCGATAAATGCTTCAGGAACCTAAAGCCTAGCCCCGCACCCTCCGAGGCCCCTTCGATGACGCCAGGAATATCGGCCATCACGAAACTACGCTCGCTGCCCACACGAACCACGCCTAGGTTAGGGATCAAGGTGGTAAAGGGGTAATCAGCGACCTTAGGTCGCGCGGAGGACACCGCCCTGATAAGAGTGGATTTGCCGGCATTCGGCATCCCCAGCAATCCGACATCGGCCAAGACCTTAAGCTGAAGCTGCAGCGTCCGATGCTCGCCGGGAGTGCCCGTAGTCGTCTTGGTCGGTGTGCGATTAGTACTGGATTTGAAACGCGTATTGCCCAAACCGTGAATGCCGCCCTTAGCGACCAAAATCTGCAGACCATCCTCGGAGATATCGGCAATCAGCTCTTCTGTATTGGCATCCACCACACTTGTGCCGACTGGCACGCGCACGATCAGGTCTTCGCCACTACGACCCGTACAGTTTTTGCTCATTCCGCCTTGGCCAGACTGGGCGCGGTATTGCGGCTGGAAGCGAAAATCCACCAAGGTGTTAAGGCCGCTGTCGCCAAGCAGATAGATGCTGCCGCCATCGCCACCATCGCCGCCATTAGGGCCGCCCTTGGCGATGAACTTCTCCCTGCGAAAGGCTTGGCAGCCATTGCCGCCCTTGCCTGCTTCCACAGTGATTTCTGCTTCATCTACGAACTTCATGTTGCTCCTACCCGTTAGGGAATCTAATATTGTGGCTTAAAAGCGCAGGCGGTATGCCCCATATAAAAAAGCCCCGTCACAAGACGAGGCTCTTTTTCGTTCAGTGCTGGCCTTGCCAAAACTCTGAACTACACGCGTTACTGCTATTAGGCAGTTACGATGCTGATGTACTTCCTGCGCTGCGCGCCCTTCACTTCAAACTTCACAGTGCCGTGAGCAGTTGCGAAGATTGTGTGGTCTTTGCCTAGCCCAACATTTACACCGGGGTGGAAATGCGTGCCGCGTTGACGAACGATGATGTTGCCCGCCAATACAGTTTCACCGCCAAAACGCTTTACACCAAGTCGTTTTGACTGGGAATCACGACCGTTACTGGTACTACCACCTGCTTTTTTATGAGCCATTTGTTGTCTCCTGCCAGCTTACGCCCGACGTAGTGCGGAAATAGTTATGCTGAAATAGTTATGCTGAAATAGTTATGCTGAAATACCTGTGATCTTAACTTCAGTAAACCACTGTCTGTGGCCCTGGTGCTTCAAGTGGTGCTTACGACGACGGAACTTAAGAATCGTCACTTTCTTAGCACGACCTGTCGCCAATACTTCAGCGGTAACCTTGCTGCCTTCAACAAAAGGCGCGCCGATCTTTACAGATTCGCCTTCACCCACCATGAGTACTTTGTCAAAGCTGACTACTTCGCCCATGGCAGCTTCTAATTTTTCGAGCTTGAGGATCTCGCCCTCAACTACTCGGTGTTGCTTGCCACCACTCATTATTACCGCGTACATATCTCACTCCACATTGGGTATAGGTTCGTATTCTGCTAGCGCTGCGTTCTTTTTGGCCATCGTAATGGGCCGCGAAAGACTAGGACGGCGTATCTCAACGCTTTGAAAATCCTTGTTAGTCCTTTAAAAGACTTAACCAAGAGTCCTTCTGTCCAGCAGTGCCTATAGGGGCGGGCATTTTACGGGAACACCTCTGTAGTGGCAAGCTTCATTTCGAGAAATTATCATGTTGCCCGTGCGCTTACGGCAAGGAGGCTCTCTATACGCTGTTATCTTGACAGGCACAGGCTTCGCCCCTAGCATGCAGGCTCGATTTACAACGCACGTTTTGAACAGTTTCGCTATCTCCCGGCACTTCAGGGAGAGGGTGGTAAAAGTGGGCGAGAAAGGGGTTAAAACCCTCCCGCTCAAGGCGCTGACAGAGAATAATCTGAATAATCCAGCCGTCCTAAACAGCACAACGCTCACGGTAGCTCCATGTATAAGAATATCCGCGCAGTAGTTTCGGCAGACTTCGATGCAGTAAACCAGTTCATCGTCGACCAGTTATATTCCGATGTCGCTCTCGTAGAGAGTATCGGTCACTATATTATCGATGCGGGCGGCAAACGCATGCGCCCAGTTCTTGTCCTGCTGAGCGCGAAAAGCTGTGGCTACCAAGGCGAACATCACATTAGCCTCGCCGCGGTGATCGAGTTCATCCATACCGCCACACTCCTGCACGACGATGTAGTTGATATGTCGACTATGCGCCGCGGTCGCCCTACAGCCAATCAGCAATGGAGCAATCCTTCCAGCGTCCTCGTTGGCGATTTCATCTATTCCCGCGCGTTCCAAGTACTAGTGTCCATTGGCAATATGGACATCATGCGGATCATCGCTGATACGACTAATCGTATCGCCGAAGGCGAGGTGCTGCAGCTAATCAATAAGAATAATAGTGCGGCGACCCAAGACAGTTATATGAATGTCATTCGCCATAAGACCGCCATCCTGTTTCAGGCGGCGGCCGAGTGCGGCGCGATTCTCGCGGATGCCACAGCACAACAACAGCAGGTTCTGCGAGATGTGGGCATGCATATTGGCATGGCTTTCCAGCTGATTGACGATGTACTCGACTATGAAGGCGATGCAGCGACAATGGGCAAGAATATCGGTGATGATTTGGCCGAAGGTAAGCCCACACTGCCACTGATTCATGCCATGCGCACGGGCACCGCAGAGGAAGCGAGCTTGCTTAAGCGTTGCATAGAGGGCGCTGCGCAAGATGTTGAAGCAAGCGTCGCAAAGCAACAACTCGCGGACGTGATTGCCATCATCAAGCGCAGTGGCAGCCTAGACTACACGCGCGATCTAGCGCTCGCTGAGTCTGACAAAGCCATCGCACTGTTAGCGCAACTCGATGATAGCCCGTTTCGCCAAGCGCTCATCGACATGGCCAACCTGTCCGTGAAACGCGCCAGCTAAACTCCCGCCTGCAGACCGAACTCCTTGGCTAACAATGCATAGGAGTTTTTGCGCTGCGCAAAATCATGACAATTACTTATCACGACTAATTCGTCCGCTTGATGGCGTTTCGCGATCTCACGCAATTGCCCCCCTACCCTCGCGGCGGTTCCACAAATGGCATGCTGGCGACGCTGAGCGATAAGCGCTCGCTCCTGCGCTGTCAGCGGATAATCACGCGCCTCTGCAATAGAGGGGATTGGTCCAGGGGTGCCTTTCTCTAGACCCAGACGCCAAATATCTCGCGTCATCGCTAGCGCCTCGGCCTCCTCTTCGCTATCAGTGCAGAGCACAAACACCCCGACATTGACGTGAGGGCTTGGCAGTGCCTCCGTGGGCCGAAAATTCTCCCGATAGACCTGCGCGAGCTGATCGCTGTGCTGGGGATTCAAGAAATGCGCGATCGAGTAACGCATCCCCAACTCGGCAGCATATAGCGCACTCTGCTCACTTGAGCCTAGCAACCAGAATTCCGGAGGAACCGCTACCTGTGGGCTCGCGTGGGCGCGGGCAAACACATTCGTGGCAGGTTTTTCGCCCGTGGCAAACGCCATCATGTCGATGAGCTTGTTGCGAAAATACTCCACCCCAATTGGAGAACCATAGGCTAACGCCTGTGCGGTGACGGAATCGCTACCAGGCGCCCTGCCGACTCCGAGATCAACTCGCTCGGGATAGAGGGTTTGCAGCAAGAGGAAGTTTTCAGCCACCTTATAGGGGCTGTAGTGGGTTAGCATGACGCCACCCGAACCAAGGCGAATCCGCTCGGTCCGCGCACCAACTTGAGCCAATAACAGCTCTGGGGAGCAGCCAGCAAAACTCTCGGAACCATGGTGCTCTGCCACCCAGAAGCGATGAAAACCCAGCGCCTCTGCATGCTGCGCAAGCGCTACCGTCTCGGCTAGCGCATCCGCAGCGCTTCCCCCGCTACGAATGGGGGACTGATCTAAAACACTTAATTTCAACACAAACAACTTATTGAACAGTGATCGTGATTTGCTCTGATACCACGGGCGGGTTGTGAGGGATATGCATATGGTCCCCAAGGATCAGCTGCAGTGTGTGCTCGCCGGGAGTAAGCGTCAGAGTAGTTTGTGTTTGACCCGCTCCGAAATGCGTTACATTCGCGCCCAGTGGCATGTTGAGGTCTGGCATTACTGCGGCATCCACTAACAAGTGGTGATGCCCCGTGTTATTGACCTGAACGCCAGCGGGGGCCACACCCATTCCTTGCAAGCCGAATACGACATCGAAGGTAGTCGCGACTGTTGCGCCGTCAACGGGAGATACGATATAGGCCTGCGCTCCATCAGCGGCTGAGCTCTTCTCCATTTGTTGGGCGATTACCAAGGAAGAAAGGGCTAGCGCGGCACTAACTCCAAGCGCTTTCAAAAAAGTCTTGCTCATAAATAACTCCAGATTGAATTTAAGATAGAAGCGTCCGGTTTGACATGGACGTAGACCGCGTAACCGAAGCTTATGCTTCAAGTAATTCACAATCATTTCTCAGTAAAGGATTTTGCTTGAAAGCGTCATAGATAGCCAGTGCAATTGGCTGACACAGCACTAGCAAGAAGCGTTGTGAGGTGATATAAGCTGCTTCACGCAGCAGGGCAAGGAATGCGCTGACGCAAACACAGATAGTCGAAGCAGTGCCAATCACTACAATAAAAGGGGGCGCGCAATACCGTGATCGATTTTAGTAAGACACCCGCAAAAGAACCACTTATGGAAACCATCGAAAGTGTTGAGGCTTTTGAAAAAAAACCTCTTCTATCGCAGTTTCCCCACACCGACAGCTACTCGCTTTTCCAACAGAGTGCTGAACGCTTTGGTGATGAGCCTGCGATAGAGTTTCTTCTCACAGGCAGACGGGACGAGACTCCAGTGACCATCAGCTTTCGACAACTTGCGCAGCGAATCACCCAGACCGCGAATTTGTTGCACAGCATCGGGGTCACTCCCCATGACGCCGTGTCGATTCTGTTACCGATCATGCCTCAGAGCCACCCAGCCATATGGGGAGCACAGGCGGCCGGTATCGCGAACCCGATAAATTCAATGCTAGAAGCAGAGCATATCGCGGAGATTATCGAGACCGCCGACTCGAAAGTTGTCATCTGTCTTGGCCCTTCTGCGCACACGGATTTGTGGACCAAGCTCATGCAGATCCTGCACCGCTTGCCGAAGGTGCATACAGTATTAGTAGTAACGCAAGAACACTTTACCGATAAAGAACTAAGCATTCCAGATAATCTGCGTATCAATGTTAGGAATTTCGATGCCGCAGTCGCGGAGCAAGTTTCCGACCAGCTCCTCAGCAAGCGCGAGTTTGCGGCTGACCAAGTGGCTGCCTATTTCCATACAGGTGGCACGACCGGTCGCCCGAAGATTGCTCAGCTTACTCACGGCAACATGGCCTTCCTAGGTCAATTGATGCAAATTTATACTGCGCATATGCCTCGTCATACGGTGCTGTGCGGGCTCCCCCTATTTCATATTTATGGCGTAATAATCCAAGGAATTGCGGCTTTCAGCGTGGGTTACCGTGTACTTTTATTAACGCCGGCTGGGTTCCGTTCACCCGAGGGCATGAAAAACTTCTGGCACCATATTGACCGCTTTAAAGTGCGAGGTTTCTCCACGGTACCGACGGTACTCATGGTTCTCACACAGATACCAGTTGGTGACGCAGACATCAGTAGTTTGACCAACATCAATTCTGGCGCAGCTCCACTTTCCCAAAATTTCGAAAAGAGTTTCGAGAAGAAATTTGATGTCGAAGTGTCCAATGGCTACGGCATGACAGAAACGACTTCGCTTATTACTCGTGCTCCACTGTGGCAACCACCTGGTAGTGTCGGCATGCGCCTTCCTTACTCGCAATTGTGTATCGCCCATGTGCATGAGGGGAAAATCGTCAAGAAATGCGATACGGACGAAAACGGCGTGATTCTCGTCAAAGGCCCACAAGTGTTCAGTGGGTATAAGGCTCAGAGCGACAACGCAGTAGCGTGGGTAAAGGGAGGCTGGTTTAACACTGGAGACCTTGGCTATCTCGATGCTGACGGCTATCTCTATCTCTCCGGTCGCACCAAAGATCTGATTATTCGTGGTGGGCATAATATCGATCCCGCAATTATTGAAGAGGGTTTCGCAGGACACACTGCAGTGGCAAACTGCATCGCAGTTGGTTTACCGGATGCCTATGCAGGCGAACTGCCGATGGCATTCATAGAATTAAAAGCCGGTACGGAATGTAGTGCTGCAGAATTATTGGCCTATGCCGAAAAACACATCTCCGAGCGTGCCGCCATTCCAAAGCGCATCGAATTCATTGAGGCCATGCCACTAACCGCCGTCGGCAAGGTTTTTAGGCCGGCACTGCGTCAGCGTATCACCGAAATCATCCTAGGGGAGTTGCTTGCAGGTCAGCATATTGACGCTAGCATTAGCGGTCGTCTCGACAAGAAAAGCGGCCTAGTGATGAGCATAAAATTGGCAGATGCTCGCACGCAGGGAGCTGTTCAGGACTTATTAACGCCCTATTCTTTCTGTGTTGAATTCGTGTAGTTACAGCGGCGCGGCTCGTATACTAAATCCGGCGCTTGCAGGCCTAAGAATCGTCCTCTCATCCACGATGCGGACTTTGTTGTTGCTGGGCAGGTAAATCAGCCCAGCGACGCGCACACTCTCTATCGCCATCGCGTATTGCCGGGCCGACTCAGTGGGTTGGTCTAACTGCTCATAGGTCTTGCTGAGCGCGAGATAGAAATCCGGCTCGGCCTCTTTGCGTTTTATCGCCTGAATGAAGTGTTCTCGTGCTGTCTCATAGTCTGCAGCGGCGTAAGCTATATTGCCGAGGTTGTAATGAAAATAGGGATTCCTATTGTTGAAACGCTCTATCGCTTTGGCGTAGCGAAGTGATTTTTCAAGATCGCCCTTCTGCCTATAGAACCGCACGAGGTTATTGATAGCGGTCGCATTGCTGCGATCGAGCGAATAAGATTTCTGGTAGGCGTATTCTGCGGTCTCTTTGTCTCCAAGCCGACTGTAGGCAGTCCCAATATTATTCCAAGCGATGGATAGGCTTGGCTCAAGAAAGAGAGCATTTTTGAAATAGGCAATAGCCTGATCATAGTTCATCGCGATCAGACTTTCTGCGCCTAAATTATTAAAATAGAGTGCGCGCGCTTCGCGGTCATCTATGATGCTTGCCGTCAGTTGTTGAAGTGTAATCTCAGGCGTGAAGTCCACTACATACAACGTGTTCGAGTTGAAACGGCCCAAGGCGTTAATGTGTTGACTGAGCACTAGAACCTCGCCGCGCCTATCCCAACTAGGGCGCACTTTAACCGTCTGAAATTTCGCATCCACGCCATAATAGCGCGCCATCGCGATATATAGATTCACGACAGATAGGCAATTGCCTTTGCGATCATTGAAGGTTTGCACTGCCGAGCGAGTTACTTGATCATCGTATTCGATGTTGAGGTATTGCGCGTCAAACAACAGGCTTTGTAGCTTATCCACGATCGTTAGATCGCTAGATATGTCGGTGACATTCGCTTCCATATAAGCAATAATCTCGTCGTTTAGCGCCATAGGAGCAATGTCCGAGAATTTATCTTCGCGCTGGTCAAAAATCCTATTCTCAACCTTACGATCATCTGCGAAATTGAGATCGAGACGAATGGCATTGCACGCAGAGACGACTGCGCACAGCAGGCACACACAGATCATTTTGCTTAGTTTTTTTGTAGTAACTCTCATCACACTCTCAGCACACTTTCAGTACAACCGCATCACACTTACATTCGCGAAGGTGTCGACCTTCCCGCTTTTTCCAACTTGAGAAACTCATAGCGTCCGTAGCTAAACTCGAGCTCCTGTGCATGAACCGCTCGAAACAGCGCGATCCACGCGGCATAGCGTGCGACTCTATGTGTACTCTCACCTAGCCCGTCGAAGTCCGTGCGGCCTTCCAGTTTAAACGCATCCGGGCCCCAAGAGTCGATGTGCATCGTAGTATCTTTATCCGATTGGTAACGATACACAATCGCAGCTTGGGTGCGTGCAATGCGCATTCGATCAGATTGGAGAAAGCGCACCTCGTAGTCGCTCTTGAAATCTATACTAGACACCCCGTTAATAAATTCGACACGGCTATCGACTATGACACTCTTGCGCACATCTAGGCGAGTGACGTAGTTAAAAGGCTCGGTATCTATTTGTACCATATCGTAGCCTAGGTCGGTGTCCTCTAAGGCCTTGGATATCTTAACTCGCCCACGCTCATCAATATCCACGATGGCATCGGAGCCAATCGCATTGGAGCGAGCCGAAAAATCGAACGCCGCTTTCCAGATACCCAATGCTTCTTCTGGCAAGCTCCGAGACATTCCGGTCCTGTCCACCAATCCGAGTCTATCATTCAAGAAAATCAGCTCTCTTACCCCTAGCAAGACCGCGCTTTCACCTAATGCTATTCCTCCCGGCACGATAATTTCAGGAATGGTAGACGCTTCAAATTCATCCCCTAGGCTTTCTTTCAGGAATGCCGCTGGCTCAGCAGCAGCGAGACGACGTAGCTCACGGCTCTCCGGGTTCACTACCGAATCGCTGCCGCGACGCAGACTCTCGCCAAGGTAGAGAAACTCCGGCAAATCACTACGTAGATCCCGCGCGGCTTCCGAGTCAAGGACCCAGCGCTGACCTGCCGTGGCGTAAAAACGCCCACCGAACTCCTGTGTAGGCACACGTTGCGAGAGATTTTGCTGCGCAGCGCCTAGCGGCAGCACGTGATAGACCCGATAGCCTTGCGCTAGCACCAACGCAACGCGCTCTGTACTAGCTTGATCCGTTGCTGCATAGCTAAGTAGAAAACGCTGCTCTAAAGGCGCGTTCAACCACGCCTCATAGAAGTTATCGTAATTATCGGTCAACCCGATCGAGTGTTGATCTGCTATAAAAGCGACGGCCCCGATTTGGGAGGAGAGAAACGCCTCCTCCCAGAGCGCTAACTCTGGGCTAAGAGGCAAATGTAGCGAGGGAATATCTGCGAGCATACCGACACGTGGACGCACTGGCGTGCCACGTGCCACTTCCGCGACGTTGAGGTTATGGGCAATGTCCAGTCCCTGCGCATCTAGCGCCGCGCTTAACTCGGCGAGCACTGGCAGTGCCGGGCTCTCGGGATCGAGAACTGCGCCCTGCGCGATCGAAAATCCCACTAAGAATAAGCAACAAATGAGGCGGGTCACACTGATCATGCAGCTACTCCCTATCTAGGCGCCTCGACACAAGGATCGAAGGTGTCCCCCCGCACTGCCGCGTGCAATTGATTTCTCAAGTCGCGGATCCAGAATGGAGTTCCCCAAAAATGCATAGGCCGCGCCATGCGATCGATCAGGGCATTTGCCGTATCGAAGTCCTTTGCCAAGATCGCATACTCGATAGCCTGTTCCAGCACGAAGGTATCGGCGGGCAGACTCGCGAAGGCCTTATCTTGATAGACAAGCCCTTGCTGCCAATCATTCCCTTCAAATAGAAATAATTGGCCATTGGATAGATTCACTTCGGCCGAATCCTGGTGTAAAACCAAGGCTCTTTGGAAATGTGTCGACATGCCCTGTTCCACGCGCCGCAATTGAGCGGGGCTCAAGGGGTTCTCACAGTCATCCCTCAAGCTATCGTAGTACTGTCCAAAATCCAGATGTAACTGATAGTCTTCCGGCGCTATCTCTATTGCGCGCTGGTAGAGCAATTCCAACTCACCTGGAGCGATGTCGGCAACGCTACCCTCATGTGGAACCTCTAATTGCATTCGCTTGGCGTCGGCGAAGCCGGAATAGGCGCGACCACCGCCTTTACCAGCCTCCATTAAGCATTCAAAATAAAAGGCTGCGAGAGGAAAACGGGCCGAGTGTAATGATATCTCCGCCAGCGCAAGTTCGCTCTCGTCGCGCGACATCTCTTTCGCCTCGAACTGTCGTTGCTCCGCGATTTCAAATAGATCCTGATCGCCATCACCACGGCGCTGACCTTCTGCAACGAAGCGATCGAGCTCTTCTTCCATGCGGCGCACTGACAGATTGAATGCCTGATCATAAGCAAAGCGTTCGGAGCGGCCCTGTTGCAAAAAATCAAAATAATTTTGCAGCTTCTCACTGCGATCCTCGAAACCATCGCGCTGTTGCCCATGGAGCAAGAAGTGAATAAAGAACGCTGCCTTCAAATTGGCAATCTGTATGAGTCTTGGGGAGGACAATGCAGCATCGTCGTACAGTAAGTTATCGAGTGTCAGCTCGGCACTAAGTGCCGCCATCAAGCTATAGTCATCCGCGCCAAATCCGCGCAACTCGACATTTTGCCCATCCGGCTCTAGGCGGCTTAGGTATTGACTCATCCCCTCCTCAATCCAACGTGGTAAACCGATGGGACGATTATTGATAAGGAAGTGAGCGTAATGATGCTGCGCCATGTCGATTCCGGCATCGTTGCTTTGCGCGATAATGAAATTGGCACGCGGGGAAGAGAACAAATAAGCCACATCGTCGCTCTGCGCGAAAAGTGCATAATCGTCCACGTCGTCGAAGAGATAGAAATAAGTTTTGATGAGGTCTTGTTGCTGCGAGTCGCTTACGCCTAATACCTGCAAAGCGGCATCACGCCAGTGCTCGAGGGCGTTGGCACGGCGCTCGGTCTGTCGTTGTGACATCTGGCTGTAAACGATGAAATTATTCGTTTCACTCGCAAACCAGCGCTCCGTAGCCAAGTCACCTTCATCGCCTGCATGGGAGTACAGCGCGATCGTTGTTAACAACACTAGCAGTCTGCGCATTTTTGTTGCTCCGTAACCAGCGATAGATTGAGGTTACTCTGCACAAGAACGGCTTGGCAAGTTGCGCGCTTCTATGACACGCCACTTTGTCCCTAACTACATATTCGGATAGTTCGGACCACCGCCGCCTTCGGGAGTCACCCAGTGGATATTCTGCGCGGGGTCTTTGATGTCGCAAGTTTTGCAGTGCACACAATTCTGGGAATTGATCTGGAAGCGTTTGCTGCCATCAGACTCCTCTACCACCTCGTAGACGCCTGCCGGGCAATAACGCTGCGCTGGCTCATCGAATTTCGGTAGGTTCACGCCAATGGGGATACTCGGATCCTGCAAGTGCAGGTGGCAGGGTTGATTCTCCGCGTGATTGGTATTGGACAGAAACACGGAGGAGAGTTTGTCGAAACTAATCTTGCCATCGGGTTTCGGATAATCGATTTTCGGCGCCTGCGCAGCGGTTTTCATCTGTGCATAATCGGGAGTGCGATCGCGAAAAGTCATGGGGAAGCGACCGCCGAACAGATTGTGTTCGATGAATGCTAAGGCGCTGCCGAGCCAGAAACCGAGCTTGTGGAAGCCGGCGCTGAAGTTGCGCGTCTTGTATAACTCTTGGTAGAGGTTGGAGGCGCGGAACCGCACTGAATAGGACAGCAGTTCTTTCTCGGGCACCCCTTCGCTGCCGGCTTTTTGCAGCGCTTCTACGAGGCTCTCCGCTGCGAGCATGCCGGACTTCATTGCGGTGTGACTGCCCTTAATCTTCGCGGCATTGAGTGTACCGGCGTCACAGCCGATCAACAGGCCGCCAGGAAAGGTCATCTTAGGCAAAGAATTGAGCCCGCCTTTATTGAGCGCACGCGCCCCATAACTAAGACGTTTACCGCCCTCGATATATTGTTTGATTACGGGATGTTGTTTGAACTTCTGAAATTCATCGAAGGGGCTAATATGAGGATTGTCATAGCCAAGATCCACGATCAATCCAAGTGACACCTGATGATTGTCGGAGTGATAGAGGAAGCCACCACTGGAACCTGCGTAGCTCGCACCAATCATCGGGTAACCCGCCGTATGTACTACAAGACCCTCTTTGTGTTTCGCAGGATCGATCTCCCAAATCTCTTTAAGGCCGAGTCCGTAATGTTGTGGGTCTGAGTCCTTATCGAGCTTGAAGCGCTCGATCAACTCTTTGCCTAAATGCCCACGACAGCCTTCGGCGAATACCGTGTATTTGGCGTGAAACTCGAAACCGGGCTCGTAGGAATCTTTGTGCGCACCCGCAGCGTCTACTCCCATATCCCCAGTAGCGACGCCTTTTACGCTACCGTCTTCGTGATAGAGAATCTCTGCCGCAGCGAAGCCCGGGAAAACCTCGGCGCCTAACTCACCCGCTTGCTCGGCCAACCAGCGGCACAGATTGCCCAAGGAGATGATGTAATTGCCATCGTTGTGCATGGGTTTTGGCACGAGTAAGCCGGGAAATTTTATGCCCTTACTAGGGCCGGATAAGTAATAGACATCGTCGCCAGTGACGGCAGTATTGAGCGGAGCGCCACGATTTTTCCAATCAGGAAACAATTCATCCAGCGCGCTGGTCTCGAATACAGCACCAGAGAGGATATGCGCGCCAATCTCCGAGCCTTTTTCCAAGACACAAACGCTAAGTTCCAGCTCTGCATCCTTGGCTAACTGCAATAATCGACATGCGGCGGAGAGTCCAGCTGGGCCAGCTCCGACGATCACTACATCTACTTCCATGGACTCGCGCTGCATATACTGGAACTCCTAAACGACGGTCAATTGGCAAAAACGGATTACTGCTCGCGCCCTGCTGCCCAAGATCCAACCGTATCAAGGGTATGCTTGGCGGCGCCAGAAGGGCGCACATTATGAGCAAATGCGCGGTAAATCGCAAAGACTCGACCTCATCCGAGTAGGAGGTCTAGGCGTAATGCTAAGCGATAAAAGTCAAAAATAGCACTTTTATCGAGCGTTTGCTCGCAACATCTGACAATTTGTCACTTCTTAGAATAGCTAAGTTACTGTATCATTGAGCTTTTTTACAATTCGATCAGGGCCATGTCAGGCGTTGAACGGAACCCCTAACGACGTATATTCGTTTTATCGTTACATTCCGGAGATCACATGACAATTGGGCATCTATTTTTACAGCCTTACATTCGCAACAGTTTACGCCTTTCCGCGCTTTCTTTAGTACTGCCCTTAGCACTGCTTGGCACGACACTCGCTGCAGCACAAGAGAGCAACAGCGAAAACTCAACCATCGTGTACGAAGCAAACTTCTTCGAGCAATATACGCCGATTTCTGCCAATGACATGATCACGCGCATCCCAGGTGTAAACCTGCGCAACAACTCGGGTGGCCGAGGTTTAGGCTCCGGTGGCGACCTCCTGATCAACGGCAAGCGTATCGCCGGCAAGGATAACTCTGCTAACGATCAATTAAGTCGAATCGCAGCCGATCAAGTGGATCGTATTGAGATCATTCGTGGCAGTTCTGCGGAGCTCGACGTGCGCGGCGCTAGTCAAGTTGTCAATATCGTGCTGAAGGAGGCCTCCTCGCGCTCTAGCCTGTCCGCAGAAGTTAACATGGACTACCACCGCGATGACACGATTGATCCCGGTGCGTCGATCGCCTATGGCGGCCAAACCGGCAATCTCAATTTCCTATTCGGCGTTAAGTTAGATCCCCGCTACAACGGCTACAACCGCGAAGAGTACAATTACAGCCCGGATATGGCGCTGACCGATGTCGTCAAAGAATCGAATTTCCGCGATCAAGACGCCATCGAAACCAGTATGAACCTTGGCTATGACTTTGAGCGCGACCGCATTCAACTAAATGGATCGTACTCAGATGCATCTCATCCCTCGGAAGTAGATCGAGACAGTTATAGTGGCAGCAATCTCACCACACCCTATAGCTCAACCTTGGAAGCCACTGATAACGAGCAATCCAATTGGGAGATCGGCGGCAATTACGAACATAACTTCGCCGACAGCAGCCGTTTCCAATTCCTGTTTATCAGCAATGAGGGAATTCGTAACTCAACTCGCGATCGCTTCACAACTACCGGCTTATCTACTACCGATAGCGCACGTGACAAAACCCAATTCCTGCAATCCAATAGGCGCACTCGCGAACGCATCGGGCAAGCGAGCTATAGCTGGAACATCGCCGAGGGCCACGACATGCAATTAGGCCTAGAGCGTGCCCAGACGATTCTAGACACGGAACTCTATCTAGGATCCTCCAGCGTATCGGGTGCTCCTTCGTCAAGCCACGGAGATCTTCCGCCAGTTCTAAGCGCGTCAAACCCAGGTTCTACCGTAGAGGAGATGCGTTACGAAAGCTTCGCAGTGCACAACTGGACACTTAACAACAAGATGACCTTGGAAAGCACCTTGCTTTACGAGGCATCGGCAATCGAGCAATCAGGCACTGCCAAGCGCAACCGCGATTTCGGTTTTCTACGCCCCAAAGTCGACTATCGCTACGACCTCACCCCTTCTGTGCAGCTTCGCGCAACAGTTGAACGAGCCGTTTCACAATTGAGCTTCGGAAGCTTTACTGCTTCGACCAATAATTCCGATACGACAAAAGATACCAATGCAGGAAATCCAGACCTAGTTCAAGAAAAAGAGCTGCGCTACGAACTAGGCATGCAATATCGTTTACCTAACGATGGTGGCGTCATTAACTCTCGCCTGTTCTATCGCGACATCGACGATGTCATTGCTAAGATCAACGTCTCGAGCGACCCTGCCATCACAACGTCTACTACAGGCAATCTGGGTAATGGGAAGCGTTATGGTCTCTATATCGATTCCAGCACACGGCTCGGCTTCCTTGGTCTCCCAGATGCTCTAGTCACCAGCTCCGTCAACATATTCGATTCCAGTATTTATGACCCGATTCTTGGCACTGATCGCCGCTTCAATGGTCGCGGCAATTACTCCTTAGGCTTCAGCCACGACATTCCCGAGTTCGGCCTAAATTATGGCTTCCGATTCCATCAGGATTTTACTGGCGGCGAAAAGGAAGTGGACGTAGATACCATTGAGCAGTATATCCGGGGGCCTCAGCTACAACTGTTCATCTCTAAAGTCGCGTTCGAGAACGTCACTTTCCGTTTGGAATCCATGAATACCTTAGGCTCCGAGTTCTGCCGAGACCGCTTTCGCTATGATGGCTTAGTCAGCGCCGGACGATTGACGGAGATCGAGGATTCTTGCGGTTCCGGAGGCGGTCAAAAAGTCGCTTTGAGGATTCGAACGACGTTCTAGTCACTAAAACGAGTAACTTAGCGATTAGACTCTAAAGATCTATTTCGCTGAGCTTCACGTACTACTAATACAATAGGCGCACTGTTAGCATTGCGCCTAATTTCGTTAAGTAAAGTTGGAAAACCTTTACTGAAGTCTCGTATTAACCAGACTAGCAACAGGAAATCATGGCCTCGAGAAAATTGATCCACGTCTACGCTTGTTTGCTTTGGATGCTCGGCGTACTTCCTTTGCCTAGCGTCGCCGCCGAATTCGCCGTCTTAGTTGTTGACCAACAAGGCATGCCTGTTGCAAACGCCGTCATTGAAAGCCCCGGCGTAGCAGTTACAAAGGCTCCGATGGAGATCGCCATTATTGATCAAGTGAACAAACGCTTTGTGCCCATGGTGATAGCCATCCAGAAGGGCCAAAGCGTGAATTTCCCGAATAAAGACAATATTCGTCACCATGTGTATTCGTTTTCCTCGATCAAGCAGTTTTCCACCGAATTGTATGCAGATATCCCAGGGGACCCAGTTATCTTTGAGCAATCTGGACTTGCGGTACTAGGCTGCAATATTCACGACAGCATGGTCGGTTACATTTATGTCAGTGAATGGCAGAACGTCACCACTAGCGATGCGAGCGGCCTAGTGCGCTTTAAGCAGAGTGCCATTCCTGAAGAAATTGTTATTTGGCACCCTTGGTCAAACGACGAAGATAATCGCCGTACAGTCAGCACCGCAACAGTCAGTGAAGGTGGCACCCTCGAAGTTCAACTCAACATTACAAACCCAGAGCGCGCTTTTGGGTTTAGAGCGCTGCGTGATTAATATAGTGAAACGATACCTGCCTACAACCCTATTCCTTGCAAGCTCATTGCTTATCTCCTTCGCAACACATGCTGATGGCCGCATAAAGGGCACCGGCGGGGTCAGCTCTGTCAGTGGGGCGGGTGGTGGAGGCCTAATTCCTTGGGCTACCCTTACTAGCCTCGCCACCGAAGAACAGAGAGGGTTGACTGGATTCGCCACCTATATTGATCTCAACGATTTTACGTTGGACGTCCTCGGCGGCGCTGTCAATTTCAACGACCGAGTAGAGATTTCCTATGCACGCCAAAACTTCACGATTAAGGCTAACGATGCCGAGATCACCCAAGACAAATTTGGCCTGAAAGTGCGCGTCGCCGGCGACCTGCTCTACGGAAAAATGCCACAGCTCGCGCTTGGCATAGAGCGCAATCGATTGCGTGATCCTGATATTGCGCGAGCCGTTGGAGCCAAAGATGACAACGGTACTGACCTCTACCTTAGTGCCGCACGAGCCTGGATCGACGGAGTTTTTCATCGCACTAGTATGCTCAATATAAACCTGCGTTACTCGCAGGCAAATCAATACGGCTTGCTAGGCTATGGCGGAGACGATCAAGATATCCGCCTGCAAGTGGAGATCGCCGCGGCGATGTTCCTGACCCGCAGCATCGCCTTCGGCGCGGAGTATCGACAGAAGCCAGATAATTTAAGTGCACTACAGGAAGACAAGGCCGCCGATGTATTTGTGGCATGGTTTCCGAACAAGCACATCTCGGTCACGGGAGCCTATGTCATGCTCGGCAAAATTGCTGGCGCGCAGCAACAGAATGGTTTTTATCTTTCAATACAGGGAGCACTTTAAGACATCATGCTCACGAAATGTTCCTTTAGCAATAATCTTCTCGCGTTTACATTAACGCTTTTTCTCACGAACTGTAGTGGAATTAGAAGTCAAGAAAACCTCTACGAGGCCTTAGGTGGCGAGGTAGCTCTCGAGAGAATCGCAGATAATTTTATATTGGAGATCGCGAACGATGATCGCGTTATCGGATACTTCGAGGACACCAATGTTGAGCGCTTTCGGCAGTTCTTCATTGAGCATATGTGCATGCTTACCGATGGCCCTTGCGAATACACTGGAGACACACTTGTAGACACTCATGTCGGTATGAATATTACCGAGGCCGCGTTCAACGCAATCGTAGAAGACCTAATGGCAGCGATGAATAAGGCAGATATCGTTATTGGCACGCAGAATAGATTGCTCGCGAGAATGGCAGAATTACGCGAGCAAATCATCCAAATGTAAGTTTGCTAGGACTTATTTCTTAGCGAAGAACATCATGTGTTGCCAAGGCAGGAAATCCAGCGTTTCGATAAATTCCATATCAAAAACCGCCATCTCGCGCTTGACCTGATCCTGCGTCATCTTGTGTAGTGGGCGAATGGGAATGCTCGCATCTTCTGCCCGATACTCGAGTAGTACTATGCGGCCACCACTCTTCAAGCCCTCCACGATACTGCTCATCATTTCCCAAGGGTGGGAGAATTCATGATAGGCATCTACCAATAAGACGAGATCGACTTGATCGGCAGGTAAATGGGTGTCATCGATGTCGCCGAGAATACCTTCAACATTGCTGACACCCTCGCTGCTCTTTCTAGTCTCGATCAGCTCTAGCATCTGCGGTTGAATATCGACCGCCAGCACTTTGCCCTGTGGTACCAATTCCGCCATGCGGAATGCGTAATAGCCAGAACCTGCGCCGATATCGCCAACCACGTCCGTAGGCCGCAGTTTCAGATTTGCCACCATCTCATCTGGCATTTCCTCTTGTATTCGCTCCGGGCGCTCCAGCCATTGAGCCGCTTGGTAGCCCATCACTCCAGATATCTCTCGGCCCATATAGAAACGACCAATTCCCCCAGTGCTTCGCTCGGGAGCATATATATAAGTACCGTCAGGAACGGTCTGTGCCAAGCTAACGGTAGTGCTTAGGAACAAACTGGAAAGGATTAGTAATAATGAACCGATGTAACGCATTTGCATGACTCCCTCAGTGCGGCCGAATTCGTTTTGAGATTCATTGTAGAGGAAGGGTTAGGGGATTAACAGATAGGGGGGTTAACAGATAGCGCCGATCAAGGGCTAGGGCGGATAACTCACCGCCCTAGCCGCACTATAACTCTAGATGAGTTTCAGCCAACGGTGGCCGCTGCCCTTGCATGTTAGACAGACCTGGGAATTGGAAACTTTGCCAGTACCTTCGCAGACCAAACAAACATCTTGATAAGGTTTCTGCAGAATCGCCAAGAGTTCACGATAAGCTTGCACGTTACGAATAGGTTGAATGTCTGCGCTCATTGCGGCGGCTCCTACGATGTCGATTTAAGACGTTTACGGTGGCTATTGGGCTGTTTAGCGAGTCGGAAGAGACGGCTCTTTTCTCTACTTGGGATGATTATGAGCCTTGCTTTGTGACGATGTTGTTAACATGTTCACAAAAAGCTCGCTTATTTCGCGCCGAAGGTCGAAATGTGTGACCGTCATCATGTATTCGCAAAGCCTCAGTGATCCAACCGCTTTGCCAGCACGCTGGCCTGAAGATCAGGGACATAACACAGTTATTCAGAGGATCCTGAAAGCCTATGCTAATATCCTATAGCCAATTGAATTTATCACTCCGGGGGGGGGAGTACCGCATGACATCTAACAAAGTGCTAGAAGGCATCCGAGTTCTGGATTTCGGCCGTTATATTGCCGGACCATTTTGTGCCAGCCTTCTGGCCGATTTGGGCGCCGAGGTCATTCGCATCGAGAAGGTAAAAGGGAGCGAAGACCGCTTCCTCTCCCCTATCACCGAGCAGGGCGACGGCGCACTATTTATGCAGATGGGCCGCAATAAGCTGGGCATGACCTTGAACCCAATGAAGCCGAAAGGGCAAGAGATCGTCCGTAAACTCGTGGCGAGTGCCGATGTCGTGATCGCGAATTTGCCGCCTGACACTCTAAAGGCGATGGGGTTGGATTACGAGAGCCTGCGGGCTGTGCGCCCCGACATTATCTTGACCCTAATCTCCGCCTTCGGCAGCGGTGGCCCCTACAGTAACCGTGTCGGTTTTGACGGCCTCGGCCAGGCGATGTCCGGTGCGATGTATATGTCCGGTACTCCGGAGCAGCCAGTCAAAGCCTATGCCCCCTACATCGACTTCGGTACCGCGAGCTTAAGTGCCTACGGCACTATGGCCGCTCTGCTGGAACGGCAGAAGACCGGGCGCGGCCAGGTCGTAGAGACCTCGCTTTTCAACACGGCATTGACCTTCACTAATGGCATCGTGATCGAGCAAGACGCTCTAGCGATTAACCGCACAGCCACTCTCAACCGCGCACAGACTTCCGCGCCAGCCGACACCTTCAAGACCAAAGACGGTTGGGTGTTAGTACAGAGTGTGGGAGGACCGCTGTTCGAGCGTTGGGTTAACCTCATGGGCGAGCCCCATTGGCTGGAAGACCCGCGCTTTCGCGACGATATTAGCCGTGGGGACCATGGCGAGATTATTAGCGAACGCCTAGCTAAGTGGTGTGCGGAACGCACCTCTGAGCAAGTACTGACGCAGATGGAGGCGGCGCGCCTGCCGGCTGGCCCCGTGATGTCGCCACAGGATGTGTTGAACGACCCCCATGTGGCGGCGACCGGGATGCTGCACCGATTAGACTACCCAGGCCTTAGCAAACCAGCACCGGTAATGGGGCCGCCAGTGTCATTATCCCTAACTCCGCCTAGCATACGGCACCGTGCCCCTACTCTAGGCGAACACACTGACCAGCTCTTGCAGGAGCTGGGCTATACGCCTGAGGAGATTCAAATGCTACGCAGCGAGCGGGTAGTATAGGAAACTCCATTACTTCATCTTGAAGCCCTGATCATCGAGGAACTGACGCATATGGGGTCTGGCCTTCTCGCTGAGCAGGGTTGCTACTTGTTCGCTCCAACAAATGCCGTGCCCACCACCCGTGCGTTTCTTATAGTATTTTCGGATCTCATCGTCATATTCGGCGATGCGCTGCGCGTCCCCTTCCTCTGAATAAACATCTTCTTTTACGATGATTTCCAGAGGCAGACGAGGTTTACATTCCGGATCCTGATCGGGGTAGCCAAGGCATAGTCCAAACACTGGATAGACGCCTTTGGGTAGTTGCAACAAGTCCGATACCTCGCGAGGATTATTGCGGAGCCCGCCGATGTAACAGATCCCTAAGCCCGCCGCCTCGGCAGCTACCACCATATTCTGCGCCATTAAGGCCACATCCACGGTGGCAATGATGAAATGCTCGGTATAGTCCCCTTCGAAGGGTTTGTCATATTGCACGCAGCTGTTGCCCGGGCGCTTGAGATCAGCACAGAGTACGAAGAACTCAGCCGCGCTCTGCACATAGGGTTGATTGCCCGCCAAAGCGGCGAGCTTCTCTCTGTTAGCGGGATTGCGCACGCGAATCACCGTAGCGCCCTGCAGAAAACTTGAAGTCGCAGCAGCCTGGCCGGAGCGCAGGATTGTCGACAATAGCTCGGGGCTTATAGGCTGATCGGTAAATTTACGAATACTGCGGTGCGCATTAAGTAATTCATGAACTGCATTCACGGGCTAGGCTCCACGTAAGTTGAGAGTTTTGATTAGGGTAGGATATTGTCTAAGAAGTGCGGCACCACATCGTTGGCTAATGCGGTTTCGCCATTAAACAAGACGACCATGGCAATGTCTAATGAGGGTACTAGTACTAATTCAGAACGAAACCCTCTCACCCCACCGCCGTGATGAATAACCCGCACGCCAGCGTAGTCGAAGATTCGCCAACCGAGGCCGTACCATGCCTTATCGAGGCGAGGCCAGCGATTAAAATAGCTCCCCCGCGGTGTCTCCACAGTAGGCGTCTGCTGTTCGCTCAGCACATCGAGGGGCATTACTTCGGGAAACGCGCCTAAGTTCGCCTGCGCCCAGATAATCATGTCTTGCACACTGGCATTAACCCCCGCAGCAGGGCCAACCGAATAATAAGCTGGATTAGTGCGAGCGATACGCCAAGTCTCACCCCCAAACTGATGGGCTGAGCTGACATTAAGAGATTCGGTATAGCCCTTCAGTCCCACCGAGGCCGTGCGCATGCCCAACGGATTGAATATGCGTTCCTGCACGTATTGCTCATAGCTCTCATGTTCGGAGACCTCAACCACGTCCGAGACTAAGGAGAACACAACATTTTGATAACCATAGCAGCGCCCGGGCGGACACACAGTTGGTATCTCTTTGAATTTCTCTTGAATCTTTTCATAGGCTACACCCGAGTCCAACATATTCGAGTAGGCATGGGGCATGAGTCCCGTGCTATGACTAAGAACATGGCGTAGCGTCATCTGCTGCGAACTCTCCTGCGTGCCAATCGAGTACTGCGGCAAAATGCTGACGATCGGAGTGTCCCAAGACTGCTTATGATCATGTACTAATTTAGCAGTGACAGCGCCGGCGAAAGTCTTGGAAACCGACGCAATACGGAAAAGTGTCTCGGCATCCACCAGCGCTTCCTCACCAACGGTGCGAACCCCCCAAGTGCGCAGATCCAACGTGGCTTGAGAGGTGACCACCGCCATGGCGACGCCTGGCACGCCCAAGGTGTTAATTTCGCCGTCTAGCCAAGTAAGATATTCCGTGAAATCGGGTTCAATAGCAGCGAGGTCGAGGGAATTGCCGAAAGTATCTGGGTTGCTCAGATTCGCTAATGTGGTGTGCGCCGACCCACTTTGCGCCTGCGCCTGCAGAGAGACGTAGAAGGCGAACAGAATAGCGAAGAAGCGCTGGTATGGCAGTTTAACGTGCAAACTCAAAGGGTCACTCCGGAAAAAAGGGTAGCTAACGGTGACTAATGGCGCAGGACGTTAGCACGATCGCGGTCAATTGCAAACCGCCAAGGTGTGGCGCGAGGAGACTTTATGCCGGCAAAAAAAATACCGATCGGGATAAACCACGATCGGCCAAAGTCAGGCACAGCGACTGCTAAAGGGAAACTCTCAGTCGTGCTTACCTCCCACTTACTTCTGTCGAGGAAACTCCTCTTATCCTAGAATTAGTAAAGTCCTTAGCGATGCAGCGATCAAGACATGATTACTAACATTCTGCGATTCTGGCGTACCACACTCAGAGCCGTTACTGGTGATTGGCCAGCGATCATTTCGTTAAAATCCTGCAGGCTCTCCACATCATTGCGATTAACCTCGTAGATTACGTCGCCGGGACGCAGGCCTGCTCGCCAAGCTGGGCTTTGCTGATCGACGGATATGACCTCGACACCGCCATTGATACCAGCACTGCGTGATGCCTGCGCGGTGAGGTCAAGACTGCGTAACTGTGCGCCGAGGAAATCAGGTTCTGAGAGACTGCGGTCGGGCTGCGCCTCATTGTCGGCAACACTCGTCTCCACTCCCCCGATCACTGCACTAAAGGACTGCTTCTTACCATCGCGGTAAACCTGCAGCATCACGGGCTGGTTGAGGCTAAGTAGGCCAACGATGTTACGGAGGTCACGGCCACTTTCGACGGAGTCATTGTCGACAGCCACGATCACGTCGGACACTTCCAGGCCCGCCTTCTCTGCAGCACTTCCAGGCAACACGCTAGTCACCAACGCCCCTCTTCCCGCACCAGTTTTCAGCGCAGACTCCATCGCGGAAGTTAGGTCTTGAATTTGCACGCCTAACTGTCCGCGGCGCACTTCACCGAACTGCTCTAGCTGATCCATAACTGCGGAGATCATGTTAACCGGCACCGCAAAAGCGATGCCCGCACTAGTGCCACTACCACTAATGATGGCGGTATTGATGCCGATCAATTCGCCATCTAGATTGACGAGCGCGCCACCGGAATTGCCCATATTGATCGCCGCATCGGTCTGAATGAAATCCTCATAATTGTCGTTGTTGAGTCCCCCACGGCCTAGGGCACTTACGATGCCTTGAGTCACGGTTTGCCCTACGCCGAACGGGTTGCCGATTGCCACTACATAGTCCCCGACACGCACCTGGTCGATATTGGCCAAATGCAGGGCTTCTAGCTGCGTAGCCTCGATCTGCAGTAGCGCCACGTCGGTGCTTGGATCGCTGCCGATCAGGGTCGCTTTGAACTCGCGCCCATCCTGAAGGGCGACATTGATAACATCGGCATTAGCGATAACGTGATTGTTGGTCACTATATAGCCCTTGTCGGCGTCTACGATCACGCCTGAACCCATGCCACGAACTTCACCGCGCGGCATAGATTGCGGTGCACGTGCAGAGGGATCACTAAAGAAACGTCTTAACTCGCTCTCATCGAGATTGCGCAAGGAATCAGGCATGCTAGCGGTCTGTGTTGTGGACACGATAACGACGGCGGGCGTGACATGCTCTAGCATGGGCGCCAGAGAAGTTCGTTCGGACAGCGGTGCAGCGAAGGCAGTGGTCGCCGCCATGCCGCTTAAAGAGGTGAATAAAACCAACCTTAACACTAGTTTTTTCATATCGAGACCCCATTAGTAAAAGACAAGCATTGTTCAGCTGCCTCTAAAGATGACGAGACAGATTCGTTCTTGGCACTAATCTAGTGCAGCGCAGAACTCTTTACCTTCGGAATCAATGAAGTTTTTGTCCAGAAAAGGTGAAGAAGTAGGAATAACGTGCAGAGGGTGGAAAAATTCAGCTAGAATTTCAATCTAAGATAAGAAGTCGAGACGTAATAAGATGCAACAGTCATGGAACCGCCACGACGTAATGTAGTCGAAGCCTGTAGATGAAACACAGAGCAAAGAACAGAGCTAATCATTAGTCGACCAAGAGCAAGCACTATGATGGATATAGAGAAGGCTACACAGAAAAATGACAGCAGCAGCCGTTCTACGCCCTTCATAATAGAGGGATGGTTGGTAGAACCTGCCGCGAATCAATTACGCAGCCTTGCTACGGATGAGCAACGCTCTGTGGAACCGCGCCTGATGCACTTACTCTGCCTCTTAGCGAACGCGCCCGGTGCTGTGCAGACCCGCAACCACCTCATCAATCAAATCTGGCCCAAAGTCATCGTCAACGAAAACTCCTTAACCAGAGCCGTGTCTGAGTTGCGCAAAAAACTCGAGTTAGACGATGCAAGTAAGCGCCTGATCGACACAATTCCAAAGACTGGGTATCGCCTGAGCGTGCAGTGCCTAGTCCGCGACTATATTCCACAACAGGGCAGCTCGGTGCCAGTACAAGAGCGCGAGCCCGCGCAGGCAGCGCCTAGAACGGGGTCCGCACAACCCGAAGCCTTAACCGGTTTTTGGCACAGGCATACTAAACAATTAGCCATGAGCGCACTGGGCCTCATGGCGATCGTCGTCGTGTCTCTTCAAGGTTTCTCGTTTAATCCGCAGACGAACGGAACTTCCGCGCCTCTGGCAGACATCAACCTCAGCGACTCCGATGCCCTGAGCACCCTCATTCGTGGTCGCTTCGAGAAAGTTACCTCTAACAGTGTTAATGGCCTTTCGATGACCCCTGCCGATGGTAACTATAATGGCAATCAACCCGTGCTCTCACGAGACGGCCGACTGTTTGCGATGATTCGGTATAGCGACGAGGGCTCTAGCCTACTGCTCGGTTCTACCGATCTACCAAACTCGCCAGTAACGGTCCTAAGCACTCAAGATACGCTCTCCAATCTGCAGTGGTCGCCAATCGACCGCGCGCTGCTCTTCGCACAAACGCCACGCATCACTCCGGCATTGTTACCCCAAGAGCAGGCGAGCCTTGTTATGTTCGATATCGACAGTTTCACGACCAAGGTCATCCAAGGTCCAGCCCTAGAGGTTGAGGAAGCTGCCGACAAAGCCGCCGATCGCGGCTTCAAGCTCACTAGCCTGAGCAAGCACTTCGACTGGCTGTCCTAATCCACGCTCTGGGTGCGCGGCTGATTTAGCGCATCCACGACGCGTCGCGCACTCACCACACCATCCTCGTGAAAACCCTTCCCCCACCATGCGCCACAGAACCACGTGCGACGCTTGCCGTTAATCGTTTCCCAACGCTCTTGTGCATCCACACCTTTGAGCGTGAAAATCGGATGAGCATAGTCGAAGCGACCTAGAATATGCTCTGGCGCGATGGCTGCCGAATTATTCAAGGTGACGCAGAAAAGCTCCGCCGCATTGATCCCCATTAGGCGATTCATGTCATAGGTCACCTTCGGCAATAATTTCTCTCCGCCAGCGGTGAGCCTGTAATTCCAACTTGCCCACGCGCGTCGATTGCGTGGCATCTGTCCGATATCGGTATGTAATACGACCTCGTTAGGCTGATAGCGAATCGCCTCTAGGGTATGTCGTTCTACTCCGCTCGCATCCTTCAAAAGACTTAAGCTCTGATCGCTATGACAGGCAAGGATAACTTGATCAAAATGTTCACTCCCTCCTGGCGTACTAATTTGGACGTAATCATCGAAACGCTCCACTCCAAGAACCGGGGTGGCAAGGCGGATGCGATCTTTGAAGCCCGCGCTAAGGGGCCCGATGTACTGCGAAGATCCTCCGACGATAGTGCGCCATTTAGGCCGTTTACTAACGCTCAACAGGCCATGGCGATACATAAAGGGCAACATGAAACCCATGGGGAAATCGAGCATCTGCGTGAAAGGCGTCGACCAGATAGCCGAGGCCATGGGAATCAAATAGAAATCGCGAAAGCCTTGGCTTAGACGATATTTCTTGACGTAGTCCTGCAGCGTAATGACATGGTCGATGTGTCCGTTCTCGACGTCTGCAATGGCAATCTTGTTGAAGCGCACGATGTCCAGCAACAGGTTGATATATGAGGGTGAGAGCAGATTACGGCGCTGTGCGAACAGACCGTTAAGCAGTTCCAGCTTGCCGTCTAGTCCCGCAAATTCGAGACCTGTGCGTTCACAGCTAACGCTGAAGCTCATATCCGATTGACGCGACTCCACGCCAATCTCGTCCATAAGCTCGATGAAAAGAGGATAGGTCCAGTCGTTGAAAACAATGAAGCCGGTGTCGATGCTGTAGGTTCTCCCTTGTGCCTCGACGTCGATTGTGGCGGTATGCCCACCGAGTCGATCCTCGGCCTCGAAAAGCGTGATGTCGTGATTCTTGTGGAGGTAGTAGGCTGCGGTGAGCCCTGAGATGCCCGATCCAATGATGGCAATTTTCACGCGTCGTTCCTTCTAATAAATTCGAGACAAAAAAAATGCGCTGCTTCCGTATTGACTACGGTTTGGCAACGCATTTAGATTATCCCACAGCAGGCTTGCCCCTGTGCCTTATCACGCCTTGTACTTGGCTAACTCCTTACGAGCTACAACTCGGCGATGCACCTCATCTGGACCGTCTGCCAGTCGAAGAGTTCGTTGTCCCGTCCACAGCGCCGCTAGCGGAAAGTCCTGCGAGACGCCGGCCGCGCCATGCATTTGAATCGCACGGTCTATCACACGTAGCGCCATATTCGGCACCGCCACTTTAATTTGCGAGATCGCGTCGCGTGCCGCTTTATTACCGATAGAGTCCATCAACCAAGCCGCCTTAAAGACTAGCAGACGGCACATCTCGATTTCAATCCGGCTGTCGGCAATAACATCGTAATTGCCACCGAGCTCCGCGAGCGGTTTGCCAAAGGCTTCTCGGCTCAAAGAGCGTTCACACAACAATTGCAGGGCTTTCTCAGCGGCACCTATTGAACGCATGCAGTGGTGAATTCTGCCTGGGCCTAGACGCCCCTGCGAAATCTCGAAGCCGCGCCCTCTGCCTAAAATTATATTGCTCTTGGGAACGCGCACATTCGTGAAGCGAATATGCATGTGGCCGTGAGGGGCGTCATCACGTCCGAAGACTTCCATGGGGCGTAAAACAGCCACCCCGGGAGTATCCATGGGCACGAGGATCTGGGACTGTCGGTTGTGCTTAGGCGCATCCGGGTCTGTGATCACCATGACGATCATAATCTTACAGCGCTTATCGCCTGCCCCTGAAATATAGAATTTCTCACCATTGATAACCCATTCGTCACCATCAAGCACTGCTGAGGTCGAAATATTGGTGGCATCCGAGGATGCTACATCTGGCTCGGTCATCGCAAAAGCGGAGCGGATCTTGCCCTCGAGAAGTGGTTTAAGCCATTGCGCTTTTTGCTCATCGGAGCCATAGCGTTCCAAGACTTCCATATTGCCGGTATCCGGTGCGCTGCAGTTGAAAGACTCAGAGGCGAGACGACTGCGGCCCATGATCTCGGCAAGATGCGCATACTCAAGATTGCTGATACCGGCGCCACCCTGACTCTTAGGGAGAAAGAAGTTCCACAAGCCTAGTGCGCGGGCTTTGTCCTTCAAACCTTCCAATATCTCGTCCTGACGAGGGGTATGAGACCATCGATCGCCCACTGAAACTTGTTCGTGGTATTCATGCTCCACTGCAGCCACATCCACTTCTACAAACTGTCGAATTTTCTCGCGAATTTCGACCATTTCCGATGACAAGCCCAAGTCCATCATGTTGATTCCCTCTGCCACGCCAATGCGCGACTCTTATGACTGTCGGTGTCTAAGCAATGGTACCCCCACCGTCGACGACGATGGTTTGTCCTGTAGTGAAACTGCCTGCGGACGAGGCAAGATAGATGGCGGCGCCAGCGATTTCGTCGGGCTCACCAATGCGTCGGAGAGGATAGGTCGCGACCGTTGCCGCATAGGTTTCCGGGTTCTCCCAGAGGGCTTTCGCGAAATCGGTTCGCACTAAGCCTGGCGCGATGCAGTTAACGCGAATATTCTTGGGTCCCCATTCAACCGCCAGGTTGCGTGCCAGCTGCATGTCGGCGGCCTTGGAGATGCCATAAGCTCCCAAGACTTTGCTGCCTTTCAAGCCAGCAATAGACGAGACGATGACGACTGCCCCACCGCCCTTCTCTGCCATGGCCGGGATCACCAGCTGACAGAGACGGTGTGCGCTACCGATATTGGCATTCATGATCTTATCGAAAGCCTCGTCCGGTATGCCCTGCGACGGACCATAGTGCGGATTCAATGCCGCATTGCAAACCAGAATATCAATGCCGCCGAGCAGTGCTACGGTCTTCTCGACTAGGTTGCTTAGCTGTTCTTTGTAATTAATATTACAAGCGATTGCGACGGCATGCCCCCCTCCAGCATTGATCTGTGCGGCGATTTCATCACAGGCATCCTGATTCCTGCTCGATATCACCACGCGGGCACCCGCTTCTGCCATACGGCTCGCGATTGCCAAACCAATGCCTTTCGTGGAGCCCGTTATCAATGCCACTTTCCCTGTTAGATCGAATAGGCTCACTTTGCTCTCCCCCTTTCCTCAATCATTCGTTTCAATAGGCAATATCAATATCATGAATATCACCGCTGGCTATTATAATAAATTAACAAGGTTTGAGGGGAATGAATAGGCCTTTTACTCATTCTGTCATCCAATCTCGCTTGCCCTTGCTCAGATGGGTGCCGCCATCCAATGGTATAACAGCACCATTCACATAGGCCCCAGCGCGCGAGCACAGGAACGCCAATATGCCCACGATATCCTCTGGACTGCCGATTCGGCCCAAAGGGCAATCATCCTCAATGTCTTGTCTATAGTGATCCAATACATAGTCGGTCATCTTCGATTCGAAGAAGCCCGGCGCGATCGCATTGACGGTAATACCTTTGGGACCCAATTCCACCGCTAGGGTGCGGGTAAGATGATGCAAGGCCGCCTTACTCGCGGAGTAGGCGAAGGTAGGCACACGCTGAACCACTGGCACCTGCAGGCCATCCATAGAACCAATATTGATGACCCGCGCGGGCGCTTGGCTCGTCGCAGAGCGGCACAGCGCTGGATAGAGATCTCTAGTCAAGCCAAACACGCTACTCACATTAGTCTTCATCAGTTTGTCGAACGCGGCATCGGGATAATCCGCCAACGGAGCACCCCAATTACTACCAGCATTATTGACCAGAATTGCCAAACCCTGCGGTGACTCCGCTGCAATCCTCTCGACTAAGCTAACCCTTTGTTGAGCAACATTTATATCTGCCGCAATGCCTATGCAATCGCCGAATGGGGCGAGAGACGCCACAGCGTCGGCACAGCGCTGCGCATTACGAGAGGCAACGAACACACGGGCGCCATTGCGTAGCAGCCCCTCAGCCATCATCAGGCCGATGCCACTAGTGCCTCCAGTCACCAGCGCGCTCTTGCCACGCAATGAAAATAGTGAATCAATCATCAGCGTTGTTTCGTTTTGAATAAACCCCTTGTTTTGAAAAGACATAGCCCCCCCCTTTTTTCCATTTCCACGAACCTGACCAAGATAATAGCATCCCGCTTCGCTCAGCATAGTGCTACGCGACCGCTCTAGACGCCGAACCGTTATATATGAAATGATATAGCGCTCCAAAACACTCCATTTAGGAATCGACAGATGAACGCCCTATTGTCGCGCTTCTGGCCCCTCGCCTTCGTCTTTAGCTGCGCCCTAACCAGCGGCCAAGCTCTTGCCCAGCGCGCCACTATTGCTGCCGCTTCCGACCTGCAATTCGCGCTCGAGGCACTGCGCACACAATTTCAGCTCGACAGCGGTAAGTCTATACAAGTGGTCTATGGCTCCTCAGGAAATTTCTATCGCCAGATTCGCGAAGGGGCTCCGTTCCAGATGTTTCTGTCTGCGGACGAAACCTACGTACAGCAATTGGCCGACGCCGGTCTGACAGAGAATGAGGGCGCACTCTATGGCCTGGGGCGCATTGTCATCATTACTCCACATGACTCGACGTTTAAGGCAGATACACAGTTACTAGACCTAAGTGCCGCATTAGCCGCGGGTAGCATCTCCCGCTTTGCCATCGCAAATCCGGAGCACGCGCCCTATGGCGAGCGCGCCGAGGAGGCGCTTCGCCACGCGGGTCTTTGGGACGCACTGCAAGGCAAGCTAGTATTAGGTGAAAACGTCTCCCAAGCGGCGCAATTTGCCACCTCGGGAAATGCGCAAGGCGGCATCATTGCCTACTCCTTGGCCCTATCTCCGCAAGTCTCAGCACTTGGCGAATTCGCTTTGATTCCGCAGGAATGGCATCTGCCGTTGCGCCAGCGCATGGTCTTACTTAAGACGGCAAACGCAGACGTCAGGGATTTCTATACTTTTCTGCAAAGCGCCCCTGCCCGCGAAATATTGCAGCGCTATGGCTTTGCCCTCCCAGAAGATCACTAAGGTTTAAGACATGGATTGGTCCGCTCTCAGGCTCTCACTTGAACTCTCCTTCTGGACGATGCTGATACTCTTACCAGTTGGCATCTTCTTGGGGCGACATTTAGCGTGGACCCAGTTTCGCAGTAAGAGCGTGGTCGAGGCCTTGCTGACGCTCCCCTTAGTTCTGCCACCGACAGTGCTAGGTTTCTACCTGCTCGTTGCCATGGGTGCCAGGTCGCCCATTGGACAAGCATATGAATCGCTCTTTGGTCAGCAACTAAGCTTCTCGTTCGCCGGCCTACTCATTGCCTCGCTGATTTTCAACCTACCCTTCGCGATTCAACCCATGCAACGCGCCTTCGAGGCAATTCCCCAAGAGGTCCGCGAGGCAGCGCGCTGTTGCGGCCTTTCACCGTGGCGGATTCTTAGACGCATTGAACTGCCGCTGGCATGGCCCGGCATTCTCTCAGCATTGGTATTGACCTTTGCCCATACTTTGGGGGAATTCGGCGTCGTCTTGATGGTAGGCGGTAGCATTCCTGGAGAGACACGCACCATTGCCATCTCAATCTATGACCGCGTGCAAGCCTTCGACAACCAAGCAGCTGCGACGATGTCCGCCGTGCTCCTAATCATATCCCTCGCCGCCATCAGCCTGTCCTATTTCGCCACATCGCGACTCGGCAAGAGGCATGATCATGTCTGAAGGACTCCACGTAGATCTGACTCAAGACAACCCCATTCCACTCGCCGCGCAAATACATTGCGCGCCGGGCGAGGTGTTGGCATTAGTCGGCCCTTCGGGTAGTGGCAAGTCGACATTGCTACGCAGCATTGCCGGTTTATACAAACCAAACGCAGGAGTGATTCGCTGTGGAGAGGAGGTCTGGTTCGACAGTAGCCGCAGCGTCAACATGCCAACTGCCCAGCGCCGGGTCGGCATGGTGTTCCAGAATTTTGCGCTGTTCCCACATCTAAGTGCTCTCGAGAATATCGCAGAGGCGATGCTAGATTACCCGCATAAAGAGCGTATCGAACGCGCGCGCTCGATGCTGGCAAGAGTCCATCTAGAAGGACTAGAGAAGCGCCTTCCTCGGCAACTCTCTGGAGGGCAACAGCAGCGGGTAGCCGTGGCTAGGGCGCTAGCGCGCGAGCCTAAAGTATTGCTGCTCGATGAACCGTTTTCGGCAGTCGATAGGGGCACGCGGGAGTCGCTCTATAACGAGCTCGCCGAACTACGTGAAGAGTTGAATATGCCAATGCTCTTGGTAACTCACGATCTCGATGAGGCGACTCTATTGGCAGATCGCATGAGCATTCTCAATGTGGGCAAGACTCTGCAGACCGACACACCCGACCAATTACTAGCTGCACCTCATAGCGCGGAGGTCGCCAAGTTACTGGGCATGCGCAATGTCTTTAGTGGTCGAGTAATCCGCCACGAAGCTAAGCACTCGATCGTGGCATGGGGCGAACATGAATTGCGCGTACGCCTACGTGGAGACTTTGAGGAAGGAACTTCGATTTATTGGGCAATGCCCACATCGGGGGTGTTATTGATGCCATCGCGTTCCCACGAATCTGAGACGCTCGATAACGAGATACCAGTGCGAATAGTCACGATGCTGGCGCTGGGAGAGCAGTTCCGCGTGACACTGCAGACGGGGCAGGACCGCGTCACTATGAATGTGCCAAGGCATATCGCACAGCGCTATGCCTTGGCAGAAGATCAACACATAAATGTGCGACTACGAGGTGAGACAGTCCACCTTATGGCTTTAGAGGGCTAGCCCTAAAGCACTAGGCGGCACCTTTATTACTCTTCGGCTACCTTCACTAATTGCTTGCCGAAATTTTTCCCGCGCAACAAGCCTCTAAACAACTCTGGCGCATTTTCCAATTCTTCACCGACCGACTCGCGATACTTCACGCGGCCTTCTTTAACCCATTGGCCAAGTTGCTTAGTCGCCTCTGGCCAGCGCTCCAACCATTCCCCAACGAGGAAAAAGCGATGCTCTGGAACTTCGAGCAAGTCTTTGAGTATCTGAAAAGGCGTGACAGCTTTACTAATATCCTCATCGTTGTAACTTGAGACATAACCGCAAATGGGCACTCTGGCACCTTTGTTCAGTAATGGCGCGACAGTCTTAGCGACTTCGCCGCCCACATTTTCGAAATAGATATCAATCCCCTTCGGGCAGGCCTTGCGCAGCTCTGCTGCGAGATTACCCGCCTTATAGTCCAGGCATTCATCGAAACCTAACTCTTCTTTAACATAGCGGCACTTCGCCTCACCACCCGCGATGCCGACAACACGCAGACCCAATATCTTCGCCACTTGACCGACAACCGAACCTACGGCACCCGATGCTGCAGCGACTACTAGCGTCTCGCCAGCTTGCGGCTTGCCCAATTCCTGCAAACCGAAGTACGCAGTGCGCCCCGGCATGCCAACTACACCGAGGTGCGCAGAGAGTGTGCCGTTGTTTAAGTCGACTTTCATCAGCCCCGGACCACTATCGTCGGTCACGATAACGCTCTGCCAGCCGCGGTGGGCGGTCATATAATCCCCCACTGCGTAGAGGCTCGACTTCGACTCGACGACAACGCCCGCCGACTCGCCGGTGATGACATCGCCGAACTGCAAAGGTTTAGCATAGGACTTCACATCATTCATGCGGCCGCGCATATAGGGATCCAGCGACAGCCAGAGTACCTTAATACGAATCTGCCCATCCTCCAAAGCTGGCGACTCGTCCGTAATAAATTCGAAACAACTATCGTCAGGTTCCCCGACAGGCCGTTTGGCCAATACAACGCGAGTATTCTTCATATTCCCCCCTTACTCGTGATTATGCATGTATAAAACGAAGACGCATACTAGCGCATGAGTCGCCGAGTTCACAGCGAAGCGCTCTTCGCCAGTGGTAAATGCCCATACTCGCTTTGTAGTTGAGAAAGCGCGCTGTGCAAAAGCCCCATCGCCTCATCGATCTCTTGCGCACTGACCAATAAACTCGGGATCAGACGTAAGACGCCATTCCGTGTTGGCGTCACAATAAGCCCTTTCTCAAGACATACCGCTGTCAACGCGGCCACTTGTGCATCTGTGCGCATCTGAATCCCATTCGCCGCGAAGAAGCTCCCAGTGCGGCAGAACCCAGTCTGCACCTCATCGGCTATGAATAGCGCACCGTGCTCTCGGCAAAGGCCTGATAGTGCCTGCAGATACCCCTGTGGCGGGATCTGCACGCCCCCTTCGCCCTACACTGGCTCTGCGATAACCGCCGCTACCTGTTCATTCATGAGTGTCCCCAATGCCTCTACATCACCAAATGGCGCGAACACATTGCCAGGCACAGCAGGTAAATAGCGTGCTGAATTCTCGGGCCCACCGGACAGTGACAAGGTGCTCAGCGTCCTACCATGGAAGGAGCCTAACACCGCGATAACCGTCGGTCGGCCAGTGACTTTACGCGCCAGTTTAACGGCACCGTCGTTCGCCTCTGCACCGCTATTGGCGAAGAAAACTCGATGCAAACCATTAGGAAGAACGCTCTGCAACTTTTCTAGCAGGCGCGAACGCACTGGCGAATAGGTGAAACCCGAGTTAGGGTTCTGCATCAACTTGGCGGCCTGAGTGGAGATGGCAGCCACGATGACCGGGTGAGAATGACCGAGCGCGGTCACTCCCAAGCCAGACGTAAAGTCCAAATATCTATGGCCGCCTTCGTCCCAGACATAACTGCCTAATCCGCGCTCAACCGCGATCTGTTGCTTATTGCACACTGTTAGCCCGAGACTATCTTCGATTGCAATGGTTTTCATGGGTGGCTCCGTTTTTTTCAAGGTAAAAAAAACCTCCAGGGTGCGGGACGCCTGGAGGTTTTTCGTTCTGGGTTCAGTTGAACTTAGAGAGTCTCAGGCACCTGCTCTACAGTGGCGTAAATGGCACGCGCACGACGACGCGCCGCAGCCGAAACGGCGGCTTCAATGGCGCTAGCCATCAATAGTTCTGCCTGTGTGCAACGAACGAGTTTCATGAAATTCCTAAACGTCTGCTCTTAAAACAGGGACTTGAGGCCGGCGACTGTATGTGATCTAGTAAGCGCTGTAAATTGGTGAAAATTAGTAAAAGAATGAATTTTTGCTCGAGTTTCAACAGCCATTAGAGCGCATAAAATGACGAGAGATCGCCAGAATAATAAGCCATTGTGTTACCAAGTCCGCAGCCTTGTGCGCAAGGGCTTGTTGCTGGCGCTATTGCTGTGCCCAACAACGATGCTCCACGCACAAGATGACCCCGCCCCGCAGGTCGAAGACACCGACTTGCAACGCTCCCTCGATCTGATCGAGCAGATAGCGCAGCTACAGTCACTGATCGAAAACATCCAGAGCGAATCGGGCACTTACGACACAGAGCTATTGCAACCCTTAGATGCCTTGGCGCAAGTATATATGCAGGCGCAGGACTTTGAGACCGCGGCACAACTACTCGACCACCAACTCCAGATACATCGCATCAATAACGGATTGTATGCGGAACAGCAGATTCCAATTGTAGAAGCTCTGCTGCAGATGCAAGCCCAAGTAAGCGACTGGGACAGTGTCAATGACACGCTTAGCAACCTCTCTTGGCTGTATCAGCGCAATACCACGCTTGATGCAGAAACCCAATTGCAGGGCTTGCAGGTGCTAGGCAACTGGCATCTGCGGGCTCTGGAAAAAGATGCACCCGAACGACAGGCCTATCACCTCGTTGAGCTTGCGAACCTCGAGGAGCGTACTGCCGAGATTGCACAACGCCGCTTCGGCGTCGACAACCCTGTACTTAGCCCCTATCTTTACAATCAGGCACTGGCCGATACTTATATCGCCTTGGCAATTTCGCTTACGAGTGCGACCTCACAAGACTTAATGTTACTCACTGAAGGCTTTCGCGACCGGCCCTCCTTCCCACTTAGCACCAGCGTTTTGCGCACCACCGCAGACATCGAGGCGATGTATGGCTCGAAGACAAGCACAGTTATTGAGCGTTCGTTCCGAAAAAATATGAACGAAAGCATTGAGAAGATAGAACGCATCAAAGAGCTATATGTTTTAAGCGGTAATGTCGAGGCGGAAGCCATGGTTCTAATGTACCTAGGCGACTCTAATCTGATACGTCAACAATTCGAGAACCGTCCCAGCAATTTCGCAGGGGTGAGCCGCGGCAGCTCTAACATCGGCACCGCGATGACTCATTACCGCGAAGCGCTCGAGCGCTTCATTGAGGCTGGCGTCAGTGCAGAGGCTCTAGTAGAATTTACTCGTTGCCCCGTAATGTTGCCGATCCAGAAGTTGCATGAAACCGTACAAGCGGCGACTCCATTGTGCGAGACATCCACTGACTCGGCACTCGTCAATCTTGGCGAATACAATCTTGTCTCCACCTTGATTCCAGGACTGGAGGGGACCGCGGAAGGGACAGGCGAGGTGATTACTGCACGAGTTAAATTTGAAGTGCGCACTAATGGTCAAGTCAGTAATCACAATATCGAAGAGATTGAGCCTGACGATACGCCAAGTCGCGTCCAGATTAGAAAACTATTGGACATCATGCAGTTTCGCCCGTCCATCATCAATGACGAGGCCGTGCGTTCAGAAGACCTGCAACTCGTCATCCGAATCCCTAAACCTAATTAACGCCGTTTCTCTAGCACCACACCTTGCTCCAGCAGAAGTGCAATCTGTTCCTCGCTAATACCAGCCTCTGCTAGGATCTCGCGGCTGTGTTCGCCAAACTTTGGGGGTAAATAACGCAGGCTACCCGGCGTTCTGGAGAATTTTATTGGCGTGCCCGTCATGCGATACCAATCCTCTTGTATGTCCATTTGCCGATGCTTGGTATGAGGGTGCGCGACCACTTGCGCGGTGTCGTAGATCGGCCCGGCCGGCAAGCCGGCTTCCAGTAGTGTGTTGCAAAGCTGCGCGCCATCGATCCGCATCAAACGCGTCTCCAGCTCGACCTTTAATGCCTCACGATTATTAACCCGATCGATATTGCTCAAAAAACGAGGGTCGGCCACTAAATCCACGCAGTCCAGCTCTACGCAAAGTTTTTTAAATGCGCCGCTATTGCCGGCACCGATGAAGATATCCACTGTGCGCGTACGGAAGGTGTCGTAAGGACTGATATTGGGATGGGCATTGCCCGTCGCCACTGGGACCTTGCCGGAGAAATTATAGTTCACAATATGGGGGTGCATGAGCGCTACTGCACAATCATAAAGTGTCATGTCGATGTATTGCCCTAGCCCTGAACGCTCGCGCTCGGCTAGCGCCATCAACAGCGCCACAGCGGTATACAGCCCGGTGCCCATATCCACCATCGCGATACCAAGACGGGTTGGTTCACTGCCCAACGCGCCGTTCACACTAAACCAGCCGGCCATCGCTTGCACGATCGCGTCGTAACCCGGATATCCGCCTAAAGGGCCGTCAGTCCCGAAGCCACTCACGCGGCAATGGATCAATTGCGGGAACCGGGACTTTAATTCTTGTTCGTAGCCAAGCCCCCATTTCTCCATGGTGCCAGGCTTGAAATTCTCGAGAAGAATGTCTGCGCCCTCTAAAAGCTGAAGCAAGAGTTCACGACCTGCGGGACTGCTAAGGTCCAAGCCCATGGAGCGCTTATTGCGATTTACGCCAAGATAATACGCTGCGTCACCCTCGTGAAAGGGAGGTCCCCAATCGCGGGTTTCATCACCTTGCGGTGGCTCGATCTTGATAACCTCTGCGCCGTGGTCCGCTAGGATTTGCGTGCAATAGGGTCCGCCGAGAACGCGGGAGAGATCGATGATTCGCTTGCCAGTCAGAGCGCTGGGCTGCGCTGAGCCTCTTTGCATAATGGTGTTCCCGGTTGAGTTTAGGTGAAGGTAATTTGCGACAGGCTCGTCGACGCGAGCGTTCGAGAATAAAGCAGCCCATCGGCCATTTCAACTTGGCCACTAGGCATTGAGGGCCGTCTTCTGTGCTAGCAGGCTCTGTGCGTCTTCCTCCAAGAGTGCTGGAAGGAAGAACTCTGCGACCAAAAGGGGGCGATGATGCGTGATAAACAAGGATCGACGCCCCCAAACCGCCCCAGAGCGCACCACCTCGAGCTGGGAGCGTAGCAGATGCGGGTCGCGAAACAAAAACTCCCCTAGTGGACGCTCATTCAAGCGCCTGAGGCGCTTCAGAGGCCCTTCCATGCTGCTTACTGGGATCAACGAGTGCGCAGCTACCCAAGGCGTCTCACCGCAACGTAGAACGACTTTTCGAGACCACATGCGGGCTTGGACTATGTGAGGCGGGAAACACTGCAAAAGAGATGGAGCGCAGCGCTGCTGCCAACCTTCTTCCAATACTTTGACATTGAACTGACCACGACTCATCTGCCGCAGTCGCTGGGTCAAGGACCCGGGGTCAAGTAACCAAGACTGCAGTTGCATACTTGGCTTCGGAAGCGTCTCTGCCTCAGGCCGCCAAAGAAGATTTTTGCTGTTAAGGCTAGGAAAAGAATGTGGAGAAACGGCCAAAGAGCACCTGCAGACAACATCTTGTCAAAGATTATCGTGGATTCGTGACACGGATTATAGGCCATGCCGCCGCCCGCTGTCGCAGGCAATTTTATTGGGGTAGCTCTGCATAACGCTGCGGCCTCTTTACGTGAATCTGTCCCGCGTTGCCGCAAGGCGTTTTACGCAAAAAGCTGGTCTCACCCTAGACATAAAACAGCCCCTGGAGAGAAAACTCTTCAGGGGCTTAGATTGCTAGCGAAGTCTAATGACTTATCTTTGCTCGTAGCGCTGCAGTGTCGTCGAGATAACGCTCTTCACGCGACGGTTCTGTGCACGGCCAGCTGGCGTGTCGTTACTCGCTGCGGGGCGTGCTTCGCCAAAACCGTCTGCACGGAGTCTTGCGGCTGCGATGCCGAATTCACTAATCAACACCTGACGCACTGCATTCACGCGACGCTGCGAGAGCCCTTGGTTATATTGCTCTGTACCAACAGAGTCTGTATGCCCCTCGAGCACAGCAGACACATCAGTATTTGCCTTCATGAAATCAGCCAAGGTACGAATTTCAGCCATAAACTCTGGTTTCACCACTTCTCGGTCGAAATCGAATTGCACGGTCATGTCGATACGCGCCACTCCCTCTAACATGATCGAGCAGCCACAGCTATCTACACGGTGAGTACGTGGTGTGTCAGGGCACGCATCACGGCTATTGGGTACGCCGTCACCATCGCTATCACCATCCACTGGTGCGGCAACCGGCGTTGGCGCAGGGGCTGGAGCGGCTGCCTTACCGCCGAAGCGGAATACAAGGCCAGTCTCTAGGGCATAATCATGGAATTGCTCATCCGCGCCCCAGTACTTGCGGATAGCCGTACGCCACTCCACATTGTCACTGATCTGATATTTAACACCTGCAGCTATATCGCAAACGGTTTCTTCGTTTTGAGAGAAGCGGTTGTGGCCGTCGGCGCGATGGAGCTAACGCTTGCGGCAAGCAACAGACCCAGTGCAGTCAAATACGTTTTTTCCATGGTCTCTCCTTTGATGAAACCAAGTGAAATTTAAGCGCTCTAAGTATAACGCGCATCATCTGTCCGCAAGGATTCTAAGTCCCTAATATTTTTAGGCTTTTACAGACTTTGTGCAGCGCATCGTATTATGACGGACCAACTGTGACAAAATGCTGATCAATCAGGGATAGTAAGAGATAGACAGTGACATAATCTCGCCGCCGATATAACCATCAAATCCCCCACCCCCTCGTAATTTGCCGTATATTTCACGCCCGCACGGCGGCACTTCCCTCGCAAGTGAGACTGTAATAAATATGTAAACTTTCCGTCGCACAACTGCAATATTCAGTGGCTACGATGAGGCCTGCTCAAATTCTAACGCCACAGTCTCAGGCAGAGACTAGACCTCAGGAGTCACTATGAATTTCAACCGCAAATCTCTCTTTTCCGCAGTCGCTATCGCGACACTAGGCTTCACCGCAATCACCGTCCAAGCTGCAGAGCCAGCACTGAGCATAGCAACGGCTAGCGGTGCCGCTACAACAGCTACTTTCACTGGCGGCGCAACAATCAACAACGGTTCAAGCTACACGGCCACGGCTGCGAGCAGTGCCGCTATTGATGTAAACGGCACGCTGAAAGTTGCAGCTGCAGACGTGGGCAAAAAAGGTGGGTTAGTGGCTCTGATCGAAATTCCAGGAATGGGGATTTACCAGAAAGTCTCTGGCGGTTTTTTCCTACCTTGGGATGGACAAGTGAGCAACCTCAAACCGTTCGCGAACAAAACACTCGCGGCTACAGAGAAATTCAGCGTCATCGACGATTTGATCGGCATCAACGCTAACCTCTCAGGCATGAGCTTCCGCGTCTACATGGGCTACTACACTGGTGGCAACATCAACACGATCACTTATACTTCTAGCCCAGTATCATTCAGCATCGCTGCGGCACCTGCTGCAGGTTGCCCAACCAACACAACGCTTTCTTCTGGCGGCACCTTCGAAGGCAAGCCTGTTTGTGTACTTACAGGTACAGTAACAGCCAACACCAAGCTGACTGCAAACAATGTTTACCTGCTTAACGGTGCAGTGTTCATCGGCGGCGACAACAAGAACTCTGCCACTTTAGCTATCGATGCGGGCACTAAGGTTATCGCACCAGTTGGCTTGAATTTTCTTGTAATTAACCGTGGCTCCAAGATCGAAGCCCTAGGTAGCGAAGCGGCACCAATCACCTTCACCTACGATGACGAAGCCAATGCTACAGCCAGCACCACTGGTCGCTGGGGTGGCTTGATCCTCAACGGTAACGCGCCAGTGAACGGCTGTGCAGCCGGAGCAACACTATGTGAGCTCGAAGGCGAAGGCTCTACAGGTAAGTATGGTGGCAATAATGCTGCGGATAGCAGCGGCACACTGAACTATGTCGTTGTTAAGTACCCAGGCCAGAACATCACTGAAACCAATGAATTAAACGGTATTGCCTTCCAAGGCGTAGGCAGCGGCACAGCGGTTGACTATGTGCAAGTGCACGGCAGCTCTGATGACGGTGTGGAATTCTTTGGCGGCACGGTAAATGTAAAACACCTGTACCTGAGCAGCAATGAAGACGATTCGTTTGACTGGACCTTCGGTTACCGCGGCAAGGTCCAGTATGCCGTGCTGAAGCAGCGCACTGGTACTGGCGACCGAGGCATCGAAGCAGATAGCAACGAGTTTTCGTTCGACGCTTTGCCACGCTCCAAGCCCGTACTGGCTAACTTCACTATGGTTGGTAAGGGTGCAAGTGGTAAAGCCATGACACTGCGTCGCGGCACGGGTGTGAACATCTCCAACTTTGTAGTGACTAATTTCGCTACCTCCTGTGTCGACATCGACGACGCCGCTACATTCACGAATGGCGGTTCCTCTGCCACTTCGCTGAGCGGCCAGTTGACAATGACTAACACATTCCTCGGCTGTCCAAGCCCATTCGCTGACGCGTCGACCGATCCTTGGTCTACCGCTGCTTGGTTCGCTGGTCAGGCTGGCAACAGCACAGGGACGGTGACTTTGTCCGGAATTGTTAACAGCCCAGCGATTAACGCGATTGCACCGGCGACGTTCACAGACAGCTTCTTCGACAACGCTGATTACATCGGTGCGGTTAAAGACCAGAAGTCTGACTGGACTGCAGCATGGGTTTTCACTGACTAAGTGTCACTTGTAAGCAAAAAAAGGGGCGCTTCTCTATAGCGCCCCTTTTTTTATTCCCCACAAAAAAGCAAATATTTTCGCACCAGCAAAGGGCTTTTCACTCAACTGCAATATTAGTGTCATGTTCGCTACATACAATGGCGCTGTCTTTTGGATCACTCTCATTACTCGGGCAAATTATTATGATCAAACGCGCTCTTCCTGCTGCGATTGCAATGGCTCTAGCTAGCACAACCGTGCTGGCACAGGACTCCGCCTCCCCCGCGACTAACTCAGGTTCCAATACCTTGGTGCCTCAGGTCGAAGAAATTTCTGTCATAGGCCGCTATGTGCCCGACGAGAAACGGAACACGTCCTCTTTATCCAATGTACTTACCAACGAAGAATTCTCTCGTTCCGGTGATACCAATATTGCCGAAGGCCTGAAGCGAGTGGCAGGCTTGAGTGTCGTTGGCGGTAAATACGTCTATGTGCGCGGCCTCGGCGAACGATACTCCTCCGCCCTTCTCAACGGCTCCACAATGCCTAGCCCGGAGCCCTTGAACCGTGTGGTACCCCTTGATCTGTTCCCGAACGCGATAATGGACAGCGTGATCGTGCAGAAGACCTACTCTGCGCAGTTCCCCAGTGAATTTGGGGGCGGTGTATTGCAGATGCGCACGAAGAAGAGCAGTGACGAATTCTTCTTCAATATCGCCACATCCATTGCTGGCACCGATGGCACTAACTTCTCGAACGGTGTGAAAGCAAACTCGGGCGGCAAAGATTGGCTGGGCTACGATGACGGCGCCCGCGCCATGCCCACGATATTGAAACAAGCCACGGCGAACGGTCAGCGCTTACAAAGAAGCAGCAAATTCCTAGATACTGGTGGTTACTCAGCGCAGGAATTGCAAGTCATTGGGCAAAGCCTGAACAATGAATACGATTTGAGCAAGCAGTCAATTCCCGCAGATCTTGGCGCTACTGCTTCACTCGGCAATTTTCATGACATCGGCAGCACTCGCGTTAACTATTTGGCCGCTGTTGACTACAAAAATTCATGGGACAAGAACGAAATTGAACGTAATACTTATAAAGTAAGCGGCGTCGACGAGCTCGTCCGTCAAGATGCGTTCACCTTCTATAGCACTGAAAACAATATCGACATCAGCTCCATTCTCTCTACTGGGCTAGAGTTCTCCGAGAACCATAGCATTAGTGCTACCAATATCATGCTACGCCAATCGGACAATATTGCCGGACAGGAAATAGGCTTCTATGGCGACGAGCAACTCAATAGCACACTCACTCAGATCGAGTATATCGAACGCGAACTAATCTCTCATCAACTGCAGGGGGATCACTATTTCCCTGACACGCACGAGTTAAATGTCACTTGGCGCTATAACCTTGCTACAGCTGATCGTGACGCGCCAGATACGCGCGAATATCGCTACGACGACACTGACATAGGCACCTTGTTCAATCTGCGTTCCGATGGCAATGTGCGCCGCTATAGTGAACTAAGTGACGTTAGCACCGACTATGCGATAGACGCCAATGCTGTCTTCTATGGCCCCATGGATTCAACCATCATCATGTCCGCCGGCTACGACAACCAAGATAGCGTTCGGGACTACAATATTCGCCGCTTTACCTTCTTCGAATTAGGGGATGTCGCCAATCGCGACGGTTTCCTGAAACAATCACTGTCGAAAATCTTGGCTCCCGAGAATATCAGCCCACAAGATTTCGAGCTACGCGAGACGACACGCCCCACCGATACCTATGCTGCATCCCGAGAGCTCGAATCATTCTATGTGCAGGCAGAATTGAATTTCTCCGATCGCATCCAGCTCTTGGCAGGTGTACGCCAAGAAGACTATCGCCAGAACGTGAGCACCTTCGACTTGTTCCGTCCTGCTGACGCGATCGAGGGTAGCTTGGAGACGAGTGATTTATTGCCTGGCATCACTGCCACCTATATCAATGGAAATCACCAGTTCCGTTTAGGCTACAGTGGGACGACGTCTCGTCCGGATTTTCGCGAACTCTCGCCCGCCACCTTCACGAACCCCTTAACGGGCTATGAGGTAGTCGGTAATCCAAATCTACGTGTGGCGGCAATCAAGAACTACGACCTGCGCTGGGAGTGGTATTTCTCGCGCACCGATAGCCTCTCTCTGGGTTTCTTCATGAAGGATTTCGACTCCCCCATCGAGTCGGTCGTGCAGCCCGGCGCAAACAGTGCCCGCAGCTACGTCAATGCGGAGTCGGCCACCAATCAGGGTATCGAATTGGAGGCGCGCAAGCAGCTAGACTTCCTAGGCGATGCCTGGTCGGACTTTTACGTGTCTGGCAACGCCTCGTATATCCAGTCCGAAGTCAAAATAGGTGCCACCGGAGGGAATATCGTGACCAACAGTTCCAGACCTCTGCAGGGCCAATCGGACTGGCTTTTCAACGGCCAAATTGGCTACGACAGCTTTAGTGGCCTAACTGCGACCCTGCTCTATCATTACTCCGGCGAACGCATCGCCGAGGTTGGCATCCTGGGAGCGCCAGATTTCGTAGAGGAGCCCCACGGCGAATTGGACTTCGTATTGAGCAGGGAGTTTGGTGACAACTGGAAGCTCAACATCAAGGTCCAAAATCTCTTCGACGATCGTAAAGAGATTACTCAAGGCGGCTATGTCACCACAGGTTACTACGATGGTCGCTCAGCAAGCCTAAAAGCTGAGTATCGTTTCTAATTGGGTAAGTGGTGTGACGGGATATTTCCTATCTTTGTCACACCTCTGTAATATAATATTGCTCTAATAGTCTTGTTTATATTTCAAGAACTTACACTAAAACGGTAATGAATATTATGAGCGACCCCACAATTCTGATCGTTGACGATGAGCCCGCCATTCGCGATATGATTGGTATTACCCTTGATCTCGCAGGCTTCAATAGCATGAGCGCGGAAACTGCTCATCAGGCTCACGTGGCCATTGTCGATAATCGACCAGATCTCGTATTGTTAGATTGGATGCTACCTGGTGGTAGCGGTATCGAGTTGGCGCGTCGTTTAAAGCGTGACGAACTCACCGCTACACTCCCCATCATCATGCTCACCGCGAAGACTAGCGAAGACAACAAGGTACAAGGTCTCGACGTCGGCGTTGACGATTACGTTACTAAGCCATTCTCTCCCCGCGAGTTAGTGGCACGCATAAAGGCAGTTCTGCGTCGTAGCGCCGGCAACCAACAGGACAGAGTGATCCGCGTTTTCGATCTTCAACTCGACCCTTCAAGTCACCGCATCACTATCGAAGAAAGTCCCGTTGATATGGGCCCAACCGAGTTCAAGCTATTGAAATTCTTCATGTCTCATCAGGAGAAAGTATTCAGCCGCGACCATATTCAGGACCAGGTATGGGGTGGCAACGTCTATCTCGAAGAGCGTACTATCGACGTGCATATACGCCGCCTGCGCAAGGCCTTGAGCTCTGTTGAGAACACCAGCATCAACTATGCACGGCTCATTCAGACCGTTCGTGGCGCCGGGTACCGCTTCTCCGTTAAGCCCGCCTAACGTTTCTTTCCCTGGACGCTTTCGCTATAGTGGCGCGGACTGATTCAACCTGAAGGAATACCTGTTTTGCTTCGCGAATGGCGCTCCGAACTCAATCGCCTACTGATCTTGATCGCCATTGCAGCAGTGCTTGGCCTAATCATAGGCAAAACTACACTAGTCGTTCTGGTGGCGGTACTCGGCTATATCGCGCAGATGATGTTCCAGCTTTATCGACTGAATCATTGGCTAGAGGTTCTTCCCGACACCGAGCAAAGAGACCCGCCAGAAGCAACTGGCGTTTGGGGTTGGATCTTCGACGGCATCTATCGTCTGCAGCGCCGCGAACGAGAGGCCGTCAATCACCTAAAGAGCATTCTCGACAAAGCCCAAGAATCTTCCGCCGCGTTAGAGATGGCGGTCGTTATGATCAATCATCGTGGCAATCTTGAATGGTGGAATAAGGCGGCAGAGACCCTCCTAGGCTTCAGAGCAGAACAGGACAAACAACAAGGAGTAACGAATCTCCTGCGCGAGCCTCGCTTCTTTGAGTATTTCGAAGGCCGCAATTACTCCGAACCACTGCGCATACAATCTCCCATCAAAAAGAGCCTAATCCTCGAATTTCAAATCACACTGTTCGGCGAAGGCGAACGCCTAATGCTCGTGCGCGATGTGTCGCAGATGCATCGCCTCGAATCCATGCGCAAGGATTTCGTGGGCAATGTCTCTCACGAATTACGCACCCCTATCACCGTGATTAATGGTTACCTAGAAACACTTCTAGACCATAAGGATAGTGTTGCACCACGCTGGATTAAGCCGCTCGAACAGATGCATCAACAATCTCAACGCATGGAGAATATCGTGCGGGATCTGCTGACACTTTCGCGCCTGGAGACTAAGTCGCTGTCCAAGGATCAGGACCATATCGACGTGAACTCCTTACTGCGCGAGGTCAAAAGCGAGGCAGAACAAGTTTTCGAGAATAAATCTCACAGTTTTGAGCTTGAGTCCGAACCGGACCTGTTCCTCAAAGGCAATATTAGTGAGCTGTATAGCGCGATTTCAAATCTACTTTTCAATGCAGCTAAGTATACCCCGGAGCACGGCAAGATAATCGTCACAGCGCGCCGAAGCAAATTGGGCTTAGATGTGGAGATAATCGATAACGGTGCGGGCATTGCGGAACAGCACATCCCTAGATTGACCGAACGCTTCTATCGCGTTGACGAGAGCCGTTCAACTGACACTGGAGGCACGGGATTAGGACTCGCGATCGTGAAGCACGTACTCGCGCGGCACGGGGCGAATCTGGATATTTACAGTGAGCTCGGCAAAGGCAGCCGTTTTGTCTGCCATTTCCCCAAGGAACGATTACTAGGGAGCCTCTGAATAACCATTTTATATCTCTGCGTGAGTCTGTCGCGCGTTGCCGCAAGGCCTAGTCCCAACCCGAGGAGATTGAGCCTAATGGTCGATTAGAAGTTGTGTTCGAAACCAACGCCTAGTTGGTCATTGTCGACGGCGCGATTATCCGCGCTGGTGCGCGTGGCAAACGCAAATACGCGCGACTTAGGATCTAGATTGTAATCAACGCCTACAGTGCTCTGAGCTCCGCCCTGGCGCTTTTGATCCGCACTACCAGCCTGAGCCTTCAACACCAGCTTATCGATCCTGTAAGAGGCGCTGACGAAGACCCCGTCTTTATCTCCACGCTTGGTCTTGGCAGACTCGTACATCAGGCCAAGCTGCAAATTGCCTTCACGGTAGCGACTCATAAAGCGAACCGAGTCAACATTTACGACACTATTGTCCATCGCTACGCCAAACAAGAATGCCCCTTGTCCGTAAGTGATAGAAGATGAGCTGCTCTTCGTCGCTCGGTCACCAATATTCTTCTGCCCATCAATAATCGCGGCATATGAAGCAGTAAAGCCATTCATGGTAGGGCTTGTATACTGAACCACATCATTGGGGCGAATTTCGCTAAGGAATAGAGATTTTATATCGCCGTTCAGATCGTTGAACAGATCGATGCCGTTCTGCAGGAGTTTGGAAGGGGTATCGTTACGACCGACTATTACTGAGCCGAAGCCGCCTTCAAGACCGATAAAAGTGTTACGTTGACTCAAGTTGAAATTAGTAAAGTGGTCGTCATTCGGATTGACCTGATATTCAGCTTGATAGATTAGCTTAAGCCCATCGCTAATTGCATACCCTCCCTCTAAGCCAATTCTTGAAGCGTTACTTTCAAGCTCTCCAGAGGATTCACCACGATCGGGCTGGTTCAAGACTTCAGTCACATTAACTTTGCCATAGAAGGTTGGCATTAGTGATTCGTCTTGTGCGAAGGCGGGCAGGCTAGTACTTAATGAGGTGATTACGAGCAGTGGGAGTGCGCTTGCTACTTTCATCCATTTTCTCCAGTTTGTCGGGCTTTGCAGCCTGATCTAATGTGCTGGAGACTATATTACTCTCATATGACACTTTCATGACAATATGACAATTAAGTGACCTTATTGTGACAGTGGCGAAGGCGACCGTGCATTATTTACTACTCGCGCTTTACCTGTTCTTCCAAGCCGGAGAGCCCGATATGCCTAACATCGGTGCCTTTGACCAGATAAACTACGTGTTCGGCGATATTCTTGGCATGATCGCCAACCCTCTCGAGCGCGCGTAGCGCCCAAATCACATTGAGCACTCGTGTGATACTGCGAGGGTCTTCGATCATATAGGTTATCATCTCACGCATTGCGGAACTGTATTCGACATCCACACTGACGTCTTCACGCGCTACCACTAATGCGGCATCGACGTCATACCTTGCGAAGGCATCTAGCGCCATATACACCATCTTGCGCACACGCTCACCGATGTGCCGAATCTCGATATAGCCCTTCGAAGACTCGCCCTGTTCCGTCAACTCGATCGCGAGACGAGCAATTTTCGCAGACTCATCGCCAATGCGTTCCAGATCGTTGACAGTCTTGATGATCGAGAGCACTAGGCGCAAATCACTAGCAGCTGGCTGTCTGCGTACCAGAATACGATTGCATTCCTCATCGATCTTTATCTCCATCGCGTTGATGGCCGCATCGTCCTCACGAACGAGTTGTCCAAGACCGCTGTCTGCGTTGATGATGGCATCGACAGCATCGCTAAGTTGCTTCTCTACCATGCCGCCCATCTCGAGCATATTCGCCTTTATCTCTTCCAAGTCCGCATTAAACTGCTGAGAAATATGGTGACTGTGTATTGTCGCATCTTTTTTCATCGCGCTATTCCTTATCCTACTCTTCTCGCTTAATGGAAACTTACTCTACACCTAGGGAGCCTCTGAACAACTCTGATATATCTCTGGCCTTCAGGCAATCGTGCTGACAAGGCGCGTTTTTGAAGGCATGCGTCGGCCTGTCGAGAAAACGTAACGCAGGCAGCACGATTGCCTGAAG